>FWWM01000419.1_pt1 | contig 140375 bp, 128 predicted proteins | sample 2228351 | NCBI WGS metagenome assembly FWWM01 (sample SAMEA103939774, study PRJEB20133) | metagenome
GGCCTTACCCTACCTAACCACGGGCCTCCACCAAAGACCTCAAAACCGCCAACACCTCCTCCGGATCCGGCATCTCCCTACGGGGATAGACCTTGATCCACCTCACCACACCCTCGGGGTCCACAACAAATATCGCCCGCTCCGCAACGCCCGTCTCCTCATTGAAAACGCCGAACTCCTTCGCCACCGCACCATGCGGCCAGAAGTCGCTCAGAACCGGGAACTCTACTTCCCCGCACCCCCCGGTTACCCAAGCCTTCTGAACCCAAAGATGGTCCGTGCTTATGTCCACCACCTCAGCACCCATCCCCCTGAACTCCCCAAGCCTCGAATTGAAGAACGGAATCTCCTTCGAGCATACGGGGCTGAAGGAGACAGGGTGGAACAATATCACCAGCCATTTGCCTCGGTAATCAGAGGAGCTAAACCTGATATCGTCCCCATGCACCGTCCCCGGCAAGCTGAAATCGGGAGACCGGGATCCAACGGCCAACGTCGACGTGGCGTCCCCGTACTGCACTGCGCTCCCCTCCGAAACAAGCTAGACGGATTGTCATCGGCCTCACAATCCATTAGGATTATATTCCAGGGCTTTTCCCAGCCCAACTACGCCCAGAGGTCAGGAATGCGCGCAATAATCAGTGTCTACGACAAGGCAGGGCTCGAAACCTTCGCCAGGGGACTTGTCGACCTGGGGGCAGAGATCTTCTCCACCGGAGGAACTCTGCAAGCTATCAGGTCCTTCGGCATACAGGCGCATCCAATATCGGAGCTCACGGGCTTTCCTGAGATCCTTGACGGCCGCGTCAAAACCCTCCATCCCGCAGTCTTCGGGCCCATCCTCGCAAGGCGGGACGATCCCCTGCATCTTCAACAGCTTCAGCAGTACGGCCTCGTGCCAGTAGACCTCGTGGCCGTCAACCTCTACCCCTTCGAAGAGATGGCCGGTCAGGGGATGGACCTGCGGTCTATCGTGGAGTACATCGATATCGGGGGACCAGCCCTCCTGAGGGCCGCAGCCAAGAACTTTAGACATGTCGTGGCCGTCTGCGACCCAAAAGATTACCAGCCTGTCCTGGATGAATGGCGCCAACTTGGCGACGTGAGCCTCGAAACCAGGCGCCTTCTCGCAGCCAAGGTGTTCCAACGCCTGAGCGCCTACGACGCTACCATTGCTCGCTACATGTCCCTCGGACAAACGATGCCATCCTGGCTAGGGCTGGGGTGGCGAAAGGTCACAGACCTGCGCTATGGCGAGAACCCCCACCAGGCCGCGGCCCTGTACGAGGACCCCCTTTGGCCAAAACAGGTGCCAAGCCTTGCCAGGATACGTAAGATCCACGGCAAGGAGCTATCGTACAACAACCTCTTGGATGCCGACGCCGCCCTCGCCATAGTCAGCGAGTTCTCCAAACCCACAGCTACCATCGTCAAGCATGGCAACCCCTGTGGCCTCGCCTCCGCCGACGACCTCGTGGAGGCCTTCAACCATGCCTTGGAGGCCGACCCCGTGGCTGCCTACGGGGGAATAGTGGCCGTTAACCGAGAGGTCGACGCCCACCTCGCCCACATCATGGTATCGGCCTTCTTCGAAGTGGTGGTAGCGCCATCCTACACACAGGATGCCCTTGACATCCTGACCTCCCGCCGTTCCATGCGCATCCTCGAGGCAGGTCGCATACCCGGGATCCGCCCAGAGCTCTCTATCCCCGAGATCCGATCTATCGCGGGCGGCCTTCTGGTGCAGACCAGGGACACCATATCCGAACAGGAGTTCCACCCCAAGCCGGTGACCCAACGGCACCCTACCCTCGAGGAACTGACCGACCTCTTCTTCGCGTGGAAAGCCGTCAAGCACGTACGCTCCAACGGCATCGTGTTGGCCAAGCGGCAAATGGTCGTGGGAGTCGGCGCCGGCCAGATGAGCCGAGTGGACGCCGTAGACATCGCCATCCGCAAGGCGGGCGACAGGGCCAAGGGAGCTGTGCTGGCTTCCGACGCCTTCTTCCCATTCCCGGACAGCATCGAGCTTGCCGCCAAAGCCGGCATAACCGCTGTGATACAGCCAGGAGGATCCATCAGAGATCAGGACTCTGTGGATGCCGCCAACCGTCACGGCATAGCCATGCTATTCACGGGCACCCGCCATTTCCGGCACTAGAGGCATCTTGGCACCACAGCCGTCCCTACGGAAGCGTCCGAACTCAGGGTTCGCCAGCAGCTCCCTCGCTTCAAACACGGGGCCATCCACACACACCAGGCTCCCTCCCATGGTGCACTGGCCGCACACGCCTATCCCGCATTTGATGTACCGCTCTACGCTCAGCTGGCAAGGAATGCGGCCTAGGGCCTGTCCAGCCAGCCTGAACAACATCCCCTCCGGGCCACAGCCGTACAGGGCGTCATAGTTGCCTTGGTCCAGCAACTCCTCGACCAGGCCCGTCACAGCCCCAGAATAGCCGGCCGAACCGTCATCCGTGGCCACCCACACCCGGCAACCCAGCTCCCAGAAGTCTTGAGCCAGCACCAGCCGATCGGCGCTCCGGGCGCCCAAAGCCACATGCGCCTCACGGCCACGTGCCACGGCGAGCTGAGCCAAGGGCAGAAGGGCTGCGGCACCGTAGCCGCCCCCGACCAGCAACAGGCGCCCCCCTTCAAGCCAAAATCCCCTGCCGAAGGGGCCGCGAACCCCCAAGATCTCCCCTGCCTCCAGGGACGCCAGCCTCCTGCTCACCTCCCCAACTTCAGCTACAGCCACCGTGAGTGGGCTACAGCCGGCCACCGCAAAGGGTTTCTCGTCGATGCCCGGGAGCCACAGCATCACGAACTGCCCTGGCTGTGCGTTTAAGGAACACTCGAGCCGGATCCTGTGCACCCCTGTGGCTATGAGCTCGTTCGAGACGACCCTAACCAACTTTGGCGCCACGCAATCCTCCTCGGTGGGAAATGCCCCTGATCTCCTCGAGATCTTCCACGCAATGCCGGTCCATGAAATCCCGCATGCCTTCGACTATCTCCCGGAAGACCCCCAGACCTCGGTAGTACACTGCTGATCCAATGCCCACGGCCGTCGCACCCGCCATGATCATCTCCAGAGCATCCCTAGCATCCAATACACCACCCGTACCTATGATGGGTATCCGTACGGCCCGATAGATGTCGTAGACGCAGCGCACCGCGATTGGTCGCAGGGCGGGGCCGGAGATGCCTCCTGTAAGGTTCGCCAGAACAGGGATGCCCAGATCCACAGCGATCACCATGCCCGGCCCAGCAGTGTTCACAGCCGTTATGGCATCGGCCCCAGCCCATTCCACTGCCTGCGCTACCCGAACGATGTCCGGCACGTTTGGCGACAACTTCACCACAACTGGGAGCGAAGTGGCGGCCTTTACCCTCTCAACGACAGAGGCAGCGGCTCGAGGGTTGGCCGAAAAGGGCTCACGGTAGACATCCTCCACATTGGGGCAGGAGATGTTCAGCTCGATGAAGTCCGGTTCGGCCTGAGAGATGAGCCCAGCCAAAACCCCGAAGGCTTCAGCCGTGTCAGCAAAGATACTGGCCACCAACGGGACGCCCATGGCCCGCAGTTCCGGCACAACCTCCCTGAGCTCCGCCACCTGTTCATGCACTCCAGGGTTCGACAGGCCCACGGCGTTGACTAGGCCGTGTCCCCAGTCGAGGACGATGGGGTTGGCATGCCCCCTGCGCGGCAAGAGGCTGCAGCTCTTGGTAGTTACCGCACCAGCGCCTGCGCTGGCCACCCGTAGGAGCAGGTGGCCGCCTACTCCAAGGATGCCCGAGGCCAGCACCGTGGGATTGGCCAAGGTCTTTCCCGATATGCGGACCGACAGGTCCATATACTCCCCCTACCTCTGCCCCGCAAGGAAGGCATGGACATTCCTCAAGGTTGCCCAGTCAATGGTCCCCTGCTCGGCAAGGCTCAGGAGCAACCCGCTCAGGGTCATCAGGCTGTGGATCCTAAGTCCCGGCATCGGGGCCTCCCCAGCCCTTCTATCGATAACGACCACGATGTCCTCCACTACCAGCCCGGCCCCCCTCAGCAGGGACACCGCCTCTAGTTTGCTCGCCCCTGTGGTCACCAGATCGTCCACCAGAACGACCCTCTGTCCGGGTTCGTACCTGCCTTCCACCGCCTTTCCCGTGCCGTGATCCTTGGGTTCTCTGGGATACACCATCGGGATGCCCGACACCAGGGACACTGCAGTGGCTATAGGAAGGCCAGCCAGTGGCACCCCTGCCACAAGGTCCGGCTTCAACGGAGCTATCAGGCGCCACAGCTCGAGGGCTACGTGCCTCAATACGTCCGGATAGGACGCCAAGAGGCGCAGGTCGATATATATGGGAGACACCAGTCCGGACTTCAGCCTGAACTCTCCGAACTGAACGGCCCCTATCCTGTACAGCTCCTCAGCCAACCCCCTCATACATCCCTCCTAACTTCGGTACCTGTTGATCAAGTCGCGTAGTTCCATCGCCTTTGCACGGGCGTGCCGATAAAAGTCCCGCCCCGAGCCGGCGTAAATGACGGCCCTTGAAGCCGCTACGATCAGGCCGCTCCCAGTTACATCGAGGCCAGACCTTACCGCTGTCCCAGTATCGCCGCCCTGAGGACCGATCCCGGGCACCAGTATGAACCTGTCCGGCGCCAGGGCCCGCAGGTCTGCCAGCTGGGCAGGCGCCGTAGCCCCAACCACAAGGCCAAGGGCATCGGAGGGGTACCGTTCCAGGAGCTCCCTAGCGATCCGGCGATACAATGGCTCCCCATCCACCGGCAGGTCTTGGAACATCCCCGCACTTCGATTCGATGTGCGGATCAACACAAAGGTGCACTTCGTCCGATAGGTCGTAAAGGGGTCTATCGAATCTGTGCCCATGTACGGATTTACGGTCACGGCATCGAAGCCCCACACCTCGTAGGCGGCCTTAGCGTAGTTGGCCGCCGAGTTGTCGATGTCCCCCGCCTTGAAGTCGAGGATCACAGGCATGTCCTGGGGCAGCAGCTCCAAGGTCCGCCACAACGCCTCCATGCCCGATGGTCCCAGGGCCTCGTAGAAGGCCAGGTTTGGCTTGTAGGCACATACTAGGTCCCAGGTAGCGTCCACTATCCGTCGATTGAAATCGAAAACGGGGTCGTCCGAGCACAGCCACTCCATCGGCATCTTTGCTGGGTCGGGATCCAGCCCAACGCACAGCAGGCTGTGGTTTGCCCGAGACCACTGCTCAAATTTCTCTCGAAAGGTCGCAGCGTTTCGATTGACCCGCGTCGATACGGTCCTCAAATCTGTCAATGGGCACCTCCCCTTGGAATTGGATGGGCAAAAAATAAGGCCCCTGAGGAAATCCTCAGGGGCCAAGAAAACCAAGGCCGCCGCCCGGCCCTTGAGCCGGGCTGAAAGCTCTAGTAGCTCCCCTCCTCCTATGCCTGGCCAGCACCATTCACCCTTGCGGTATTGTAACGGACATCCATCGCTTTTTCAAGAGGCAAGGCCACGCCATTTTCCACGTGGGCCTCCGTAGCCCGCAGGCTCTGGGCACAGCGTGCTAGAATCTGCTATAGGCCAAGAAAGGAGCGCGATCCATGACACCCACGGCCAGCCTTCCCCTGCTACAGCTCCGGGGAGACCACTACCAAATCGGAAGGACCTACGGACAGGCGTGCGCCCAGCAGATCCGTACCGTGCTGGGCACCGTGTACGATATGGTAGAACGCCGTCTGGGGACGGACGCCTCCTGGGCACGCCAGGAGGCTCGCAAGTACCTGCCCTATGTGGAAGAATTGACCCCCCACCTGGTGGAAGAGATCCACGGCCTTGCCGATGGCGCTGACATCGACTTCTTGGACGCCCTGGCCATCCAGTGCCGGACCGAGCTGGCTTACAAAGGGGACGGCCAGTGCACCTCCTTCGCCGTAACCGGCGATCTCACCCAGGACGGTGGTCTCATAGTAGGCCAAAACGTTGACTGGCTCGCAGTTATGGACCACAGCAGTGTGATCCTGCACCTGATGCCCGAAGGAGGCCCACAGCTGCTCATCTACGCCAACGCGGGCTTATTGGGTTACCCGGGCATGAATTCCGCCGGCCTGGTGCTGTGCCTAAACATGCTCGTATCCGACGGCTGGACTTACGGACTGCCCAGCATCCTCCTCATGAGAGCGATGCTGGAGCAGACATCCATCGAGGCGGCCGAGAGGCTGCTGGCTCGGTGGCCACGGAGTTCGTCGAGAAATTACCTCTTGGCAGACAGGTCCGGGAGGGCCGTGGATTTCGAATGCTTGGTCACCACCTACAGGGCCCTAGACCCTGAAGACGGGGTGCTGGCGCATGCTAACAACTTCTGCGATCCCGAATTTGCCCAGCGGGACAGGTTCGAAGACCTGCCCGACTCGGCAGCCCGGTGCAGCAGGATGTACGATCTACTCCGAGGAGTCCCAAAGCCCCTTACGGTTGAAGCAGTCAAAGGCCTGCTGGCCGACCACGCCAACTATCCGGCGTCGGTGTGCAGGCATCCCTCGGGAAAGCCCGAAAAGCTTCCCATCAAGACGAATGCCTCCTTCATTGCAGAGCCAGCTAAAGGCCTGTTCCACATAACTCCAGGCAATCCCTGCACTGGTCACTGGGTCACCTACGCCCTGTAATCTCATCCTCCAGAAGGGCCAGAAGCATTCCCACCAGCGCATCGGCCCCTGAAGAGTGTCCCTCTTGCAGGGCCTGAGCCACAGCGATCTGCCAATCACCACCCCGCCCGAGGGCGACAACGGCATTTCCAAGCCTCTCCGACACCCTTCTGCGCACCGCATGCCATATCAGCTGCCGACTCAGGGGATTTGTTCTGTTGGCTACATCCTTCAAAAGCCAGGGCATCCACTCTGGGCTTCGCCCCAGAAGGGTGCGAAAAGCGATGTAGCCCCGAAGGAGGTCGTCGCCGCTGGGCGTCAGGCCCGGCCCCAGCCCCAGCAGCCTCCACAGGGCACCAGAGTCGGCCGACACCAGGTATTCGCGAAGGATCTCCCAGCCTAGCCTTGCCGCAGACGGCAGACCCGCGGGCGGTGGGTCGAAGGCACAGAAGTCGTCCCAGGCGCGCAGGAGGCCAGCCATACCGTCCTGGGGAGCGAGGGCGCCGGCGAACCTAGCCACCGCTCTGTGGGAGACCGGCTCTCCGGATGGCTCAAGGGGCCGATTTTCCCACGGCGGTATCCATAGATCGGCAGAGGAGAAATGAAGGACGATATCTGTACCTTCGAAACTCAGATAGGCACCATGCAGGGCCAGCAGCCCTCCGGACCGCAGCCCTAACGCGTCCCAGGCTTCAGGCAACCCCGATATCGAAACGCCCTGGGGAAGGCCCCCTGCGGACGCATCCGCTAGGGTAATGACGTAGGGCCCAAACAGGACGTTGACGCTTCGGCGGTACACCCCCAAGACACGGCCCCTTGAATAGCGCGACAGCACCCTGGCCGCAAAGCGGCTCAGGGTGCAGCGATAGCTTGCCGATATATGCTTACTAGCGGTGGTGCCGCTGACGGGCCAAGGCTCTCGCAATACGCCTCCGCTGGCGCCGTTGGGCGGCCCGTATCTTGTCTCGGCGCTCAGCACTCTTGGAGATGAAGTGCCGCTTGCGCTTGCTGTCCTTTAGGACGCCGGAACGGACTACCCCGTTCTTGAACCGTTTGAGAAGGTTCTCGAAGCTCTCACCCTCTCTTGCGACTACCTGCATAATACCTCCCCACCGTAATTCGATTTGGATGCCTTGCCGAGGGGACTCCCCCGCGGTCGCGATAAAGCTCGGGGGCCTAACATGCAGGTAGCCGCAGATCAAGCGTCCCCGGGCTCCCGCCCGGCACCTGTACCAGTTTACATCACCTGCCAACGGATTACAACTTTGCAGGCCGCCGACTAGGTGCCCCCGATGACCTCCACCTGGAATATATCACTGCCGCAGCCACCCCTGCCAGGCAGAGTCCAGCTTCAATGGCGATGGTTCGCTGCACTCCGATAATGTCCACCAGGAGGCCCGTAACCGCGCTCCCCACAGGCGTGGAGCCCGCAAAGAGAAGCACATAGAGGCTGACAATCCTGCCCCTCAGATGCTGAGGCGCCGAGATCTGCATGAGGGCATTGGTCGTCGTGATGTACATAATGCCAGCAAAGCCCATCATCCCCACCACGACGAGTCCCACCACAAAGGGAAAGCCTCCAGCCACTACGGCCATGAGCACCTCAGTTATCGAGAAAGAAAGCGCTCCAAGGAACAGGCCCTTGCGGGATGGCCGACGACCGCCGGCGACCACGAGAGCACCAACCAACGATCCTAACCCCATGGCCGAGGTAAGGACGCCGAGCCCTTCGGCCCCCGCGCCGAAGACGAACTTCGCAAGAAGGGCCAGGACGACCGTGAAGTTGTACCCAAAGGTGCCGATAAAGGCAAGCATTATCACGGCCACGGAGATGTCTGGATGGGCAAGGGCATAGGAGATACCCTCCCACGCACCCTCCAGGATAGGCTTGGCAGCCGCAACAACGGGCCCCTTCGTGCGCTCCACCCTGAGACGAAGGGCCAACGCCCAAAGCAAGGGCAGAAAGCTCATGAAATTCAGCAGAAAACACCCGCCCACACCAAGGTAGAGGATAGCCAGACCACCGACGGCAGGACCCACCAGCCTGGCGGCGTTGAACAGCGTCGAGTTGAGGGCCACAGCGTTCTGCAGGTATTCCAGACCCACAAGGTCCGCCACATAGCTCTGCCGAGCCGGCGTGTCCAGGGCGTTGACGCAGCCCAGAAATGCAGCCGCAAGGTAGACCTGCCATAACCGCACAGTTCCCGAAAGCACCAGGATCGCTAGACTTAAGGCCTGTAAGGCCGCCAGGCTCTGAGTAATCAGGAGGATCCTCCGGCGGGGAAACCTGTCCACCACCACGCCCGCGAAGAGCGAAAACGCCAGAATAGGTAGAAACTGTGCTGACACAACCGTTCCCAACGCGGCTGCGGAGCCCGACAGCTCCAACACGAGCCACGACTGGGCCACCGTCTGCATCCAGGTGCCCGTCAACGACACCAACTGTGTAGCCCAGTAGATGCGGTAGTCCGGAACTTTCAGAGAGGCAAAGGAGGCGTTCACCCGCCTCCTCAAGTCAGCCCGCAAGCCTCGCGCCGGACCTGTCTCCGGCCCTCCAGCTGCGTTCGTCGCCAAAGCACTGCTACCTCAATCGAGTGTTCAATCCTATCCTATGGGCGCGTGAGTTTCCAACTTGACAACCATCCGCCGGCCTGGGTATTCTTGACTAACACAATTCCATTAGTCAACTAGGAGCCGACGTGTCGACCCAGGTCCTGACAGGAGTCAAACCGTTGCGGATTGTGCCCGCGGCTTTTGGCCTTGGCGTGTTGGTGCTAGCGGCTTCGTGGGCTCCCGCCCTTGGTTTCTGGTGGGCGGTGGGCCTGGCTATGGGCTTCGCGATACAGCGCGGGAGGCTCTGCTTCGCTGCCTCTTTCCGAGACCTCTTCGTGAACGGGAGGGCCGACCTAATGCGGGCGGTCATCCTGGGCCTCATGGTGGTCACTGCCGCCTTCTCGGCCCTCATGGCGCGCATGGTGCCCGATCCCTCGCTAGGAGAACTGGCGCCCAAAATTCACGTATGGCCTCTAGGTGCCAACGTGATCGTGGGCGGCCTATCCTTCGGCTTCGGGATGGTCCTGGCTGGCGGGTGCGTATCGGGGACCCTGTGGCGTATAGGCGAGGGCTACTTGGCCAGCGTTGTCTCCCTCCTGGGCATCCTGGTGGGGCTCGAAGCTGCCGCCCTCACCTGGAGCTGGTGGTGGGATAACAGCATGTCCCGAGCTCCCCTAGTGTGGTTGCCCAACTTCCTCGGCCATGTAGGGGCCTGGCTAGCAGTAACGGGCTTTTTGGCCATCCTCTACATCGCTACCTTCTGGTGGGAGGCACGCAAGGCAGGCCCGGAGATCAGGCTCCAGACGCGAGGTCCCGTGGCCCTGGCGTCCTTCGCCGACCGGCTGAAGGAGCTGTGGCATCGCATCTTCGTGCAGGCCTGGCCGGCATCGACCGCCGCCGTTGTCCTAGCGCTCCTGAACGTCGCAGCCTTCGCCTTCGATCACCCCCTCGGAGTCACCGGCGAGCTTTCGGCCTGGACAGCCCGCATCTTCGGCCCGATCGGCCTCTATCCGTCCCACCTCCCGGGCCTCGATCAATTCTCCGGGTGCAACTTGGTGGACGCGCCCCCGGGCCTGCTGACCAACACCTTCATGCTGGACTTTGGCCTGATCTTTGGTGCCTTTGCAGCCTCGGTCATGGCCGCCGAATTCAAAATACGGGCGCCCCGCCACCCCGTTCGCTACGTCCAGTCCCTTGTCGGCGGCGGGTTCATGGGCTACGGGGCCGGCATAGGCCTCGGATGCACCATTGGCGCCTTCTTCTCGGCCATACCGTCGATGGGCCTCAATGGATGGGTCTTCGGCTTGGGATTGTTGGGAGGTGCTTTTTTGGGAAGCAAGGCCATCAGGCGGCTAGCATAGACCATTACGGAGGTGCAGCATGTTGCTGGACGTGCGCGGCGAGATCTGTCCATACCCCATGATGCGCACCGTCGACGCCCTGGAGGCGCTCAAGCCCGACGAGGAGTTGGAGGTGCTCACCGATCACGCCCCCGCCCTGACCACCATACCTTGGGAGGCTGCCAAGCGCGGATACACCGTGGACGTGGAGAAGATCGGCGCCGGGGAGTGGAAGCTAACCCTTCGGCGCGCCGTCGGCCCCCTCGATCCCGTGCGTGTGCTTCAGGAAGTGTCTAAGAAAGCCCATGCAGGAGGTTAAGGTGCAGCTCAAACTTGTAAGGCTCTTTTCGATCTTCGTTGCAGCAGCCGTGCTGGCAGGCTGTGCGGCTCCTGCTGCTTCGCCGACGTCGGCACTCCCTCCGACCCAACCTCAGTCATCTCCAGCCCCTCAAGGATATGCCCATCCTGAACTACTGGCCGAAACAGATTGGCTAGCAGCACACCTGGCCGACAAGAATCTGCGGATAGTGGACCTCAGGGCACAGGATGCCTACAGGGCTGCCCACATCCCTGGGTCGGTGTGGCTCGACGGCAAGCGGCTCGACGACCCGAACACGAACTACATACCCGATGGGCCACGCTTTGCTAGCCTGATGGGCGAACTTGGCATAGGAGACGGCACCCTGGTCGTGGCCTATGACGACCAGGGTGGCCTGTGGGCCACCCGTCTGTGGTGGGCCCTCGACTACTACGGCCACAAGAATGTTAAGGTCCTCAATGGCGGTTGGAACAAGTGGGCCAGAGAGGGCAGGCCCACGTCCCAGGAAGTGCCTTCCGTCCAGAAGGCTTCCTTCACGCCCAAACCCGACCCGTCGGTTTTGTGCGCCGCAGACTACGTGAAGGCCAACATCAGGCGGCCCGACGTGGTTATCATAGATGCCAGATCACAGGCCGAATTTAACGGGACAGACGTGCGCGCAAAGCGAGGCGGCCATATCCCGGGCGCGATAAATATCGACTGGCAGCGAAACGTCACCGCCGACGAGCTCAAGACCTTCAAGCCTGCCTCAGAGCTCCTCAAAATGTACGAGGCTGCAGGCGTGACCCCAGACAAGAAGATCATCACCTACTGCCAGACGGGCGTGCGGGCCGCCCACACCCTTTTCACCCTCAGGCTCCTGGGTTACGCGACCGTAACTAACTACGACGGCTCGTGGGCCGAGTGGGGCAACTCCCAGGACCTGCCCATCGAGAAATAGCACGGGAGACTGGCGCGCGAGGATCATGTGGCCCCACGGGCACCAGCGGACAGGAGGCCGTAGGTCTCTGGCCTCCTGTCCAGCAGGAACCTGTTACCGCTCCTCTCCAGCTCCTCCCGGGCCTTCAGATCGAGCTCTGCACCGCACCAGCCCTCGCCGTCATCGCCCAGGGCCGCTAGGAACTTCCCATCGGGGCCCACGATCCTGCTGTGGCCCAACAGCCTACCTCTCGAATAGCTCCCCCATTGCCCAGCTGCCACCAAGTAGAGCAGATTGTCGTAGGCCCGGGCCCGAAGGCACAGCTCCCAGCCATCCAAATACGGCCAGTCCCAGGCAGCAGGCAGGGCGGCAACCAAGGCACCCTGAAGCGCGATGGCCCGCGCGACCTCCGGAAAATTGAGGTCGTAGCAGATCATGCATCCCAGCCTGCCCCATTCCAGGGCGAACACTGGGTAGGCATCGCCAGGAACTAGGTGATCGCCCTCGTCTCCCCACAGGTGCACCTTCCTGTACACGCCCACGGGCCCATCCCCACCCACGATCACCGCTGAATTGTAGGTTCGCCCCTCATTGCGCTCGAGGAATCCGTATACTATGTGTCCTCCGATCTCCCGCGCTACCCATGCCATGGCCTCTGCATGGTGTCCGTCTGCCGGCACAGCCTTTTCCACCGGAGCCGCGCAGAACCCGGATAGGGCGAGCTCGGGAAACACCACCAAATGGACGCGGCCCAGGGCATCGGAGGCCTCCAGGGCGAGGCGCCGCATCCTCTCGAGGTTGCCGCCTATGTCTCCGTCTTTAGAACGCATCTGCACAGCGACAACAACCAGTCGGTCGCCCATCCTTCGCCCTCCTGCACCGTCTGGCCAATAGTATATCCCTGGTATACTTACAGTGCCGCAATAGCCAGCCTGGAAGGAGGTCACATGAGTAATTCAAGGACACTGGCCCTCGCCCTGGCTGTACTTCCGCGAGGAGGGCTTCTCAGAGACGCACTGCTTATCGTTGGTTTTTCGCTTTTCACAGCCTTGACTGCCCGCGTGGCCATACCGCTTCCCTTCACGCCCGTACCCATAACCGGCCAGACCCTGGGAGTGCTGCTCACCGCCGCCCTGCTGGGCAGCCGGCGCGGCGCCCTAGCCATGGCCCTTTACGTGGCCGAGGGCGCTGCAGGCCTGCCAGTCTTCGCCTTCGGAGCTTCCGGACTGCGCGTCGTCTTGGGTCCTACCGGCGGATACCTGTTGGGCTTCGTGGTGGCCGCCTGGGTTGTAGGACTGCTGTGTGAGCGTGGCCTCGACCGGCGCCTGCATACTTCGGTGCTGGCCATGGCCATCGGCAACTTCGTGATCTACCTCTTCGGTGCCTCCTGGCTCTCCGGCTTTGTCGGGTTCCAAGCCGCGTTAGTACAGGGAGTCCTGCCGTTCCTGGTGGGAGACGCTGTCAAGATCGCCTTGGCCGCAGCGGCCATGCCTGGAGCATGGCTGTTCTTGAGGTCCACCCGACCGGATATGGTTTAGGGAACAAAAGGACCTTGTGGAGGCGCTCGTTCCCTCCGATAATGAACTTGACGTATGAGACCCTCGGAGGACAGCTTGCTGAACAGGCTAGTGGACGAACTCGAGGCACAGAGATCTGCCATCATGCAGGAATGGGGCCGGAGCGTCCTTGCCTCGAAGCTATCCTCCCCGTGCCAGGAGGTTACCAAACGACTCGGAGAGCTGCTGTACGCCGACGTAATTCAAACGGTCCGCGGCCAAGGCAACCCCGACCTCCAGCGGTACAAGGATGCGCTTCAGCAGTGCCCGCTCACAGGCCCCCAGGATGTCTTCGAGACTTTAAGGCTTCTCAGGGAGCTTGAAGACCACATATGGGAACACCTTCCTACCCGCATCCGGGAGGCAGATGTTCCCCTAGTCCGCCACCTTGCCGCCCTGGACCAGGCCGCCTTCGCCTCCATGGTGGCTATCTTCGCGGCCATGCACGAGCGTTGGACGGCTCACCTCCAAACGCTTGCCACTACCGACACCCTCACCGGATGCCTGTCCCGCGGCCAGTTGGAAACTGAGCTGAGGGAGGAGTGGGAGAGATCCAACCGCTATGGGCGGCCCCTTTCCCTCCTTATGGCGGACGTGGACAACATGAAGGCGGTGAACGACCGATATGGCCACCAGAGTGGCGATGCCCTCCTGCGCGAGGTGGCCCGGTTCATAAAAGACGCCGTCAGGCAGGTGGACATCGTTGGCCGCTACGGCGGTGATGAATTCCTGGTTATAATGCCCGAAACCTCCCTGGAGGGCGCTCTCGCAGTCGGTCGAAGGCTCGTATCGCAAGTGCACCAACTGCAGCCGCCCCTTAGTCTTCCAGGGCCTATCACCCTCTCAATAGGGATGGCCGACAGCTCCCCAGGATATGAGAGCGTTTCTGCCATGTTGGAGGCTGCAGACCGGGCCCTGCATCTGGCCAAGAGTGCGGGAGGCGACGCCCTCTCTGACGGAAAGTCGGTGACGAAGTCTGCACAGCTTGGGCCTGCGCCTCAGCCAAAACGCGCGGAGGAGGCGGCCGAGTTGGCTGAACCTGCCGCTCTTTCCGAACAGCTTCGGTCCGAACTCGCTGCCCTGCGGCGGCAGAGGGAGGAGCTCTCCCAGCTCATAGCCTCGCTGATGGAGAAGCTAAGTTCCGGAAGGACCTAGCAGCCGCATCTTTTAGCTGGCCGCGTGGCCGATGGGTTGGCGACCGCTCAAGGCATCTGCGGCCAGGCCCTCCTGCGCCCTTCGCTCCTGAAGGGCCTCTATGAATAGCTCCACAAGGCGGGGGTCCCACTGTTTGCCAGCGCCCTCGCGCAACACCTTCACGGCCACTTCGTGAGGCAGGGCCTTACGGTACACCCTGTCGCTGGTCATAGCCTGATAGGCGTCGGCCACCGCTATGATCCTGGCCCCCAGTGGTATCTCCTCTCCCCGCTTGCCGAAGGGATAGCCAGAGCCATCCCAATGTTCCTGGTGATAGAGGATGTACTCCCTGGCCTTGCGATACTGGGGCAGCCGTGAAACGATCTCGGCGCCAATGGTAACATGCTGTTTCATGATCTCAAACTCGTCCGGGCTCAACTTCCCAGGCTTCTGGAGGATAGCATCCGGCACGCCTATCTTTCCCAGGTCGTGCACCCTAGCTGCCGACACTATGGTGTCCACCTCATCCAGGGAGAGCCCCAGTTTCCGAGCCAACATCTCGGCGTATTCGGCAACCATCTGTGAATGGCGGTAGGTGTAGGGATCCCTCCGGTCCACCGAATCGGCCAGAAGCTCGATGGTGCGCGTCGTCTGATCGCGAATGTCCTGGGTAGTCTTCAGAGCATAGTAGACGGCCATGAGCGGCAGTATGAGCAGGGAAGCTCCGATGGGGCCGCTCTGGATATAGGCGACAGAGGTCAGCAGGCCCAGGGCCAAAGTAGCCATGTACTGCAGGAGCACGCCCTTGAAGTTGGAGGATATTATGTCCGCAATGCGGTGGCCGCTGGATAGGCTTATAATGGCCGACACCATCAGCAAGTTCAGCACGATGTTGGTGGCGGCCATAACGCCAAAGGCAGACAATGCCCTGGGCTGGAGGGGATCGCTCCCCGGGGGAACTATCGAGGCGTAGAGCAACGCTGGGAACCCCCACCAGAAGGCCATGCCCCCAGTGTTGAAGGCCACCTTGTACCAAGGCTTCCTTTGAGTAGCTTCCGCGGCGAGATTCACCAGCGCCGCCGCGGCGGCCGTCCATGCAGGTCCATAGATGATGGCAGTGGTGTAAAAGACCCCGGACGCCACGCTGACGTGAGCACCCCGCGGCAACCTCACTGGCGCCAGCTCCGAAACGTAGGCAAGGACGACTAATGCCAGCAGATACGCATGGGGCGGAGTGTGAAAGTATGGCACCAACCAAGGAACAAGGCACAGTGCTAGGGCTACCATGGCCGCAATAAACACTTTGGCTCTAAACGGTAGCCCGCCCATCAGGTCCCCCACGCCCAAAAATCCAAAAGGGGCACAGCTTTGTAGCCTGCCCCCTACACAGTCTACACCCTCGTGCTGGCCCCGTCAATTTTACCCGTGGGTTAGCCTGCAAGGCCGGAAATGCCACTCATGCTCATTCCCACGCGGGGACAAGGCCTCTCCCGAGGCAGGACGAGAAACGAAATTGGGCGTAACCCTTAACCCCATTTGAAGCTGGCCGAAACTGCCAGCGCGATAGCTACCAGGACAGCCACCACATAGGCCACCTTGACCGCGCGGCGTTCCATGCTCGATACCTCCAATAAGAATAGGTGGGCAGGTACTCCTGCCCACCTATTCTATATATACGACACGGTAGAGGCAAAGTCAATATCGATTTTCGGCCTACGCCCGGAAATACATCCTCTGGGCTTCTAGTCCCAGCTCATGGCGCCCACCCTAGCCCCACTTGAAGTTCGAAGCGGCCACCAGGGCGATGCTGGACACAGCCATGAGAACGTACATGGCCCTTACGAGTGCCTTCTTCATGTTCCTGCCCTCCCTTCGATCGTCTATGAAGAGGATACGCGTACGGGAGGGAAAGCACATCCGTCCAGCGTCGCAATTGAGGGACTAGTTTGAGGGACCAGGGCTCCGACCCAGGTCCTAGGTCCAACCCCTTTCTGCCCTGTGGCGGAGGGCATAGAGTATGGCCTGAGAACGGTCTCTGACCTGCAGCTTGGAGAATATGTTAGAGATGTGAGTCTTTACCGTCTTCTCGCTGAGGAAGAGGCGCTCGGCAATCTCCCTGTTGCTGAGCCCATCGGCCATGAGGTCGAGCACTTCTCGCTCACGGGGCGTGAGGGATCTCAACGTATCAGATCCTTCCGGCTGGCTGCCGGCGCCCGGCAGGATACGATCTACGACCCTGGGGTGAAGGAGCGAGTAACCTGACCCAGCCAGATAGATGGCCCGCAGGATCTCCTCTGAGTCGGCGTCCTTCAGCAGGTATCCGCTGGCACCCGCCTTCATGGCCCGAACAATGGACTCTTCGTCGCCGAAGGACGAGATCATCAGCACGCGCATCGAAGGATAGCGGCGCACCAGATCGGACGTGGCCCGGATGCCATCTCCTACACCCAGACGCAGGTCCATGAGCACCACGTCAGGCAGCAGCTCCCCAGCCAGCAGCACTGCCTCCTGGGCTGTAGACGCTTCCCCAACCACCTGCAGCGCCGTTTCCCCTTCTATCAGGGCCCTCAGGCCCTTCCGGACCACCGGATGGTCGTCCACTATGAGGATCCGCAGAGGCCTCATGTCCCGCCGCCGTGATGTCCGTGCAAAGGTATTCTGATCCTCAGCTTCGTGCCCTGACCTGGCCGCGAGCCTATCTCAAGGGCACCGCCCAAGGCCAACACCCGTTCACGCATGCTCACCAGGCCAAACCTGCCCGACGCCATCGCTCGCTGCCGGGCCTCGGCTGAGAGGCCTATCCCGTCGTCTTCAACCAGGATCTCCAGGGCGTCGGGTCGGCGGGCGACGCTGACCGCAACGCGTCTTGCCCGGCTGTGCCGTTCGACGTTGTTCAGGGCCTCGCGCACCACCCTTAGCAGCACCTCCTCCTGCTCCGAAGGCAACCGGGGCCTTGGCCCGAAGACCTTGAACTCGGTCGCCAGCCCTGCCCTCGCCCCTGTCTCGAAGAGCGCCTCCTTGAGGCGGTCAACGAGGGAGCACGTCACGGGGCCCTGCGATCGAAGCTCCCTGACGAAGGACCGCAGGTCCGAAAGGGCCTCCCGCGCCGAGGCCACTATTTCCGCCAGTTCGGCGTCGCCAGCGGCCCCTCCCGCCCTCAGTCGCCTCCTCAGGCCCTCCGCCTCGATGACCAGGGCGGCCAGGGTCTGCGCCAGCCGGTCGTGCAGGTCCTGCGCTATCCTGAGGCGTTCGTGAAGCCTGGCGGCCTCTACCAGCTCCTCCAGGTCCCGGCACCTATCCAGGGAGACCCCCGTATCCTGCATGCCCCCTCCAAGCCGTGCCATAGGTACCACACTATGGTAGGAAATCGGAGTCACCAACGAGTCACCTAGGCCGGGCCTGGCCCCTATCGACAGTTCCAGGGCGAGAAGCCCCCTCAGTGCACCCAGGGCGGTGAGACCCAACTTCAGGGCATGGGTCAACAATCTCTAAAAATTCGAGGAACTGCCGGAGGCCGTGCAGGAGACGTTGCTATTACCAGAGTATACCACGCGGCTAAAGATACCCAGCCTCATGGTACCAGGCCAGAGTACGGGCGAAGCCTTCCTCGAGACGGAACCTCGGGCTGTATCCTAACTCCCGCTCAGCCCTCTCGTTCGAGGCAAACCACCCCAGCTGAAGGATCTCCTTCACCTTATAGGGGCTCACCTTGCTGGGGCGGCCTCTAATCCTCGACGCTAGGTGAGCCAGGTAGCCGGCTCCCAGCAGAGGTATTCGTGGCACCGGAACGACCAGAGCCCGCCGTCCCTCGACGCGGGCCACCAAAGCGAGGATGCCGCTGAGAGGGGCAGCCTCGGGACCCACCATATGGTAGGTACGCCCGACGGCGGACGGCGCCGTCAGGGCCTTCAGAATCCCTTCGACAAGGTCGTCCACATACACCAGGCTGAGCACGACGTCAGGTTTGAAGCGGGGCACTATTCCCCGCGCCGCTATCCGGGCCAGATACAGGCCGTCGGTATCTCTGGGCCCATAGATGACCGGAGGCCGCACTATGGTAACGGGCACCACTTCCATGATGCTCTGGAGGGCCTGCTCGGCCCAAAGCTTGCTCTCACCGTAGGGCGTTATGGGATGCGGGCGTGCCTCCTCGGTCTGGGGCATCATGTCGGGATTGGGCCCCACTGCGGCCAGACTGCTTACAAAGAGGAACCGCGACACGGGAGTCCCCCTCCTCAGGACCGCCTCCGCTAGGTGCACTGTGCCCCGATAGTTCACCAGGAAGTACTCCTTAGGGTCAGCCGCCTTGGTGAGACCCGCGGCATGGACGATAGCATCGGCACCGTCCACTGCCGGAGGCAGGCTTTCCGGCCGGGTCACGTCCCCCCTTACCAGCTGAACGGGCAGCCCCTTGAGCCAGCGGGCCTGAGAGGGGTCCCGCACCAGGCATCGGACGGACCAACCCGCCCTGAGGAGCGCCTCGGCCAGATGGCTCCCCAGAAACCCCGTCCCTCCGGTCAGGAGGCAGACAGGTCCCTGTCCCATGCCGTCAGCTCCACGAGGGACTGGGCCACCCGAAACGCTGCCTCAGGCTTGCCCAGCCGCCGAGCATTTTCCGCCATGCGACCCGCCTCGGCGGGTTCATCCACCAGCCAAACGACGGCCTCAAAAAGGCGTTCCACAGAGGGAGCATGGATCCCCGCACCATGGGCCTCAACATAGGCATCGTTCCCCTCCTCCTGGCCTGGTAGGGTCTGGACCACGATCACAGGCCTCCCCACCGCGAAGGCCTCGGCCAAGGTCTGGGGTCCCCCTTTAGTAACTACAATGTCGGAGGCAGCCATCAGTTCAGGCACCCTGTCGGTAAAGCCGAACACGCGGTGTTCCACGGGTATCCCCAGCGCCCTCACACGCCTTTCCAGGGCTTCGTTTCGGCCGCAGACTATTATCAGCTGGATCGGTAGTCCTGAAAAGCCCAACGCCTTCACGGCGGGCAGAAGTACGGAGGTGCCCTCTCCGCCGGCCATGACCAATAACGTCAGCCTATCCGACCGCAGTCCCAACTCCGCCCTGACCTCCAAATCCGGTCCAGATCGCGGCCTAAACCGTGGATCAACCGGCAGGCCAGTGACCTCGATGCGATCCATGGGTGCTTTCCATCGTCGCATGTAGGCCCTGGCCTCCTCCGTGGCCACGGAGTAGTAACTGATCCCAGGCTCGACCCAACTGCGGTGGACGGTAACCAACTCGCTGACCACGGCGGCCACCGGAACGCGTCTCGGAAGGCGCTCCACCGCATGCAGCAAGAGCCGGTTGAGGAGAGGATGCACCGAGACCACCAGATCCGGCCGGTGTTCCCTCAAGAAGTTGACCAACCGTGGCAAAAGCGAAGGCTTGTAGGCCTCAACCAGAGCAGGATATACGCCCGGTAGGTTGGCCACATGGAAAAGCACGCCGTACATGCCGGGCGCACGCCTGATCACAGGCCCGTACAGCCTGACCACGCGCCAGGCCAGCGTTGGACTGCCCGGCCTGAATAGGTCGGCTATTTGTACTTGGAGCTCCGGGTACTGCTGCACCAGGCCGGCCCTCACGGCCGCGGCAAGGCTCCGATGCCCTCCCCCAGTATCCGACATGGCTATCAGGACGCGCATTCAAACCGCCCAGTTCAGATCAGGCCGACGCTCTTTCCGGCCGCCTCTATAATGTCCAAAGCCTTGTCCAGGTGTTCGTCGGTATGGGTGGCCATGTAGCTGGTACGGATCAGTGCCCTGCCGGGCTCCACAGAGGGCGGAACGGCCGCATTGGTGAAGACCCCGCGCTCGAACATGGCCTTCCAGAAATACGCTAGCTTTATCTCCTCGCCAACCACAATGGGAACTATGGGGCTCTGGGTGCATCCCGTGTCGAACCCGAGCCGCGACAGCTCCCGTTTCATCCGCAAAGCATGCTTCCACAGCACCCACCTTCGCTCCGGCTCCCTCTCGATAATGTCCAAGGCGCCCAGGGCCGCACCCACCTGGGCAGGCGGCATGCTGGCACTGAAGACGAAGGACCTGGCATGGTGCTTGATGTAGTAGACCACGTCGGCCGGGCCGGCCACAAAGCCACCGATGGAAGCGAAGGACTTGCTGAAAGTGCCCATTATCAGGTCCACGTCCTGCTCGACGCCGAAGTGCTCGGCGACCCCCCGTCCGTTCTCGCCGAAGACTCCAACGGAATGGGCCTCGTCCACCAACAGCCGCGCGTTGTACTTTTTCTTCAGCCGAACAATCTCGGGAAGGTTGGCCAGATCGCCCTCCATGCTGTAGACCCCGTCCACCACTATGAGCGCACCACCCTGGCCCTTCAGGGACGCCAACACCCGCTCCAAATCCTCCATGTCGTTGTGCCGAAACTTGACGATCCTGCCGAAGGATAGCCTGGCCCCGTCCACGATGCTGGCATGGTTGGCCCTGTCGAGCACAACGTAGTCGTGACGCCCCACCAGGGCGGAGATGATGCCGAGGTTTGTCTGGTAACCGGTAGTGAAGCATAGTGCCGCCTCCCTGCCGGTCCAACGGGCGAGTCGGGCCTCCAGTTCCAGATGCAGCTCGCTCGTCCCGTTAAGGGCCCTGGAGCCAGTGCAGGCACTGCCGTAGGTGCGAATGGCGTCCATGGCCCGCTCTATAACGTGGGGATGCTGCGTAAGGCCCAGATAGTTGTTGGAGCCAAGCATTATGACGGTGCGCCCACCGATGGTGACCTCGGGCCCAGCCTGGGAGGAGATAGGTATGAAGTATGGGTAAAAACCGCCCTCCTCCGCCATGCGGGCCGTGGAGCTCTCGGCGAACTCCCGACACTTTTCGAAGAGATCCTGGAGCATGACAAGTACCCTCCTGAAGATTCCAGATATGACCAACTGCGGAACAAGCACATACGCCAAGCACGCCTCTAGCTAGCATCGGATCAATCTTAGCTTGCAGAGCTAGGGGTGTCAACGCGGAGTGCCGCTCCCCGAGGCCAACACAGCAGAGGATTCAAAGGGATGTCGCGCCCCAAAACTAGGTGGCCAGCCCCTGCTCGGGCTCGACCCCTCCCCTCCATCCGGACCTGAGAGGCCTCGGAGTGCATTCCAGACTTCGAGAGAGGATCGCCGGATAAAGGCCGTAGCCCATGGCCTGCGCTACCGGGTGCGGACCGCAGTGTACGCCCCGGGGCATGTTACTCCTTGCCCCGGAGGCACCGCACCGGCCCTTAGCAACCTACCATTTTTCGTTCTGGAAACAATCTCGACAGTCGGCGAGCTCGGCCGGACGCCTCATATCAACGCCGCTGGCGTCGGCCGAGGGCCTCCAAGGGTTCCGGGCCCACAGGGCGCCCGTAAGCTCCTCGATCCAGCGCAGCCATCCTTCTACGGCGTCATGAAAGGGGTTACCCCAGGGCCAGCCTGGTCCCGTTGGGCACCCGGCGGTCTATCGCGCTCAGAAAGCTCTCCGACCGATCCCCGGTGCAGTTGCCCAACACCACTGCCTGGGACACTGCCCCTCCGTAGTCCACGGGCTCCACATTGGCGAGCACCAGGAGCTGCCTTCCGATGAGCTGTTCAGGCTCGTAGCAACCAGCCAGCTCGGCCACAGCGGTGACCTCCTCGATGCCGAGGTCCAGGGTAAGCTTCAGCATGGAAGGAAACTCGGGAAGGGAGCTAGCACCAATGACCTCCCCAACCCTGATGTCAAGGCGGCGCACATCGTCTCTGGACAGCATCTAACCACCCCCGACTGCAAACCTCGTCGCGCTCAGTTGGAGCCATTCTACCCCAGGGCCTACAGCTTCCGCCCGAAAGCCTCAACAGCGGCACCGTGGATGGCCCAGGCTTCGTCGGACGCCAGGAAGGCGATGACGCGGGCCACATCGATGGGCTTCATGGCGCCCACTAGACTTTCCGGCCCCAACCGAGCCCTCATGGTCTCGGTGTCCACCAGCCCCGGGAGGACGGCGTTGACCCGGATCCGGGTCGGCTTCAACTCTTCGGCCAGCACCATGGTCAGCGCCAGGATGCCCGCCTTCGATGCACTGTACGCCCCGTACCCTGGGAACGGGTGTCGCGCCGCACTGGAGGATACATTGACTATGCTTCCGCTGTTCCGTTCCAACATGACGGGCAGCACCTCGCGGCAGCACAGGAAGGTGCCCCGGAGGTTCACCGCAAGGATCCGGTCCCATTCCTCCACCGGGGTGCTGACCACCGGAATGCCCGCGCTAACGGCCGCATTGTTGACAAGAATGTCCACCGTGCCGAAGGCATCCAACGCTTTGGCCACCATAGAGCGCACCTGCGCCTCCTGGGACACGTCGGTCGACACGGCCAACGCCCGCCCGCCGCGCTCCTCGATCTCGCGGGCCAAGGAGGCGATGGGGCCCTCACTGCGGGCCACCAGCACCACTCTGGCGCCCAAATTCGCCATGAGCCGGGCCGTCTCCCGTCCAATCCCCTGACCCGCACCCGTAACAACGGCTACCTTCCCCGACAGGTCCATCGGCAAGCACCTAGCGGCGTTTGTAAGACATCATACATGCCCTTGACGACGAACGCCAGTCCTCCAACCGCAACAGGGAGATCGGGATAGGAAAGGGGCCGCGGGAGAAAAGCTCCTCCCGCGGCCCGTCCCCCTACCTACGTTTTCCCTCGCCGATCGATGCCAACCCACCACGGCAAGGTTAGCGTTGTGGAAGCGCACTCCACCTGAACGTCTCCGCTGTACTGCCCAGTCGGGGTGCTTCGGCCAGCCCGTAGCTGCAGGACCAGCGTACCTTCGCCTCCACCCGGCACCGTCAGAGTGCTCTGGGCAGCCCCCACTATATTGGGCCCAATCACTGATACGGAGCAGCTCAACTCGGACGAGGTCACGTTCTTCACGCGCACGGCCACATCGGCGTTCGCAGCCCTGTTGCCTGTCCAGAGCCCGAAGCTGACACTGGCGGGATCGAAAGTCAAGGGCACGCTGCCAGCAGAGCTTAGGTCGATGCGGCCACCACCCCTATCCATGACGCCCGTGTCGTGAGTGGCCGTCAGGTGGTCCCACACGGGCCGCTTAGCGGTGGTCACCAAGGCCGATTTGACATCGGCGGGCGTCCAGCCCGGATGGAGCTGCCTCAGCAGGGCGGCTGCCCCAGCCACGTGGGGAGTCGCCATGCTCGTGCCCTGGAAGAAGGCGAACTTCCCGTCGAAGATGCTGGACACCACGTTGACGCCTGGCGCCGTTACGTCCGGCTTGATCAGATACGTGAAGGGCGTGGGCCCCCGACTAGAGAACCCTGCAAGGATGTCCGCGTTAGGCGTCACCACCTCGGCCGGGAACCTCCCGTCCACGCTGATCCTGGACCCCTCCGAGGCCGCACCCTTGATCACGCTGCCGTCCGACTTGCTGACCATCACGGCGGGTATGGTGGGCACCGGCGTGGTCCCATCCTGGGCCATGGCAATGGGATCGCCCGCTACGTTGTTGACTACTATCACCCCGATGGCCCCGGCATTCTGGGCATTCCGGACCTTGGTGGTGAAGGAGCAGACACCCCGATCGATGATGGCTATCTTGCCGAATACCCCGCTGATAGCGGTACACCCATTGCTGGGGCTCGCCACGGCGTACTCAGCGTCGGCGGCCGGCGTGGAGAAGGGATCGAACTCGCCAATGCTCGCCTCGAACTGGAACGTCATAGGACTGGTGACGGACACCGTCAGGGTAACCGGAACTCCTATGTAGTGGGGATTTGTGCTGGCACCCACCGTGATGGCCTTGGCAGCGGTGCCCGGCGACTCCACCGTGCCCGGAGCGGGCCCGGAGTTGCCGGCGGCCACCGCCACCACCAGACCAGCATCCACCGTGGCGTTCACCGCCTCGGCCAGAAAGTCATGGGGACCCTGTACGGCGCCTCCCAGGCTCATGTTCACCACATCCATGCTATCCAGCACCGCGTCCTCCAGGGCAGCGGCGATGTCGTGGCTAAAGGCGCTGCCGCCGAAGGCCACATACCCCGCGCCAAAGCCAGGGAAGACGTTATAGTCGCCCAGCAGGGCCTTGGGGGCTACGCCGCTCATGCCACTTATGGTAACGCTCGTCCCCGTCACCAACCCGCTGGTCCCGAAGTTTCCTGCCACGGTGCCCGCCACGTGGGTCCCATGGTCGAACGCGAGCAGCTGGCCACTCCAGATGTTCGCCACGCCCGAGGCATACCAGCGGCACACGATGACCTTGTTGTTGGTATTTTGGCCCCCTGGCTTAGCAAGTGGACTGCACCCATCGGTCTGCGTGATCGGCTCGTAGTCCGCATCGCTGAAGAAGGGGTTGGTTATGTCGATGCCGGTGTCTATTATGGCGACCCTGATGCCCTTTCCCGCTTCCGAGGATCCGCCCAGTTCGCTCCAGAGGCTCGGGGCCCCTATGAGGCCTGGGCTGACGTCCATGGTCGGCCTGTAGAGCCAGCTCCTTCCCACGCGCGCTGCCCCCGGACCCTTCCCGAGAGATGACAGGGCAGTGCCGTTGAGCTTTATAGCGAAGCCGTTGAGCACGTAGAAGTATTCGCGCACCACCTCTGCCCTCGGCGCAGACCGAGCCAACCAGCTCCTGTAGTTGGCGTGGGCAGCGGCGAGGCGGGCCCTGTAGCGTAGGGCTTCGGGGCTGTTCGGGTCCAAGCGGCCCCGGATCGGCTTGGTGGCAGGATACCCGGGAAGCCCGCCGCTGTAGCTGGCCACGGGGGGATCCTGCAGGACCACCAGGGCATAGTCGTTAACTCCGCTGACCGCGGCGTTCCCTGGGGAGTCGCTGGACCCCACGGCGCCCGCTGGGAAGAGCCCCGTTGCCAGTATCGATACGATCACCAAAACCACCAGTTGCCAGCACTTTTTCGTCATCTCTCCAACCTCCAGAAATCATCCCCTGCCCCATACGACTATCTACCGGGTGGAGACCTGGCCTCGCTGTGCCGCACCACAGCACCGCCCCACGGACGGCAACTGCCGGTTACCACTTCAGCCGCTGGCCACATGGAAACTATATACCCCAATCTTCTCGGACACAATACTCCAACCTCCCCTACAGCGAATCAGCTTTACCCGGCCGGTACCAGATGGAGTAGATCCATCGCTTGGCGGAAAGCTATAATGGCAAAGACTATGCGCCCACGTCCAAGCCCAGGGGGTCCCATGCCCGTATCCGTCCGGTGCCGAGCCTTGCCAAACTCGGTGAGAAGCCCATGTCACAGGTGATCGCACCCCAATGGTCGCCTGAAGGCGCCATGCGAGCCTGGCGACAGTTTGTAGATAGCGGGCGGGTACCCAACGACATCGACCGCGCCATAGCCCGTTCCTGGGAACGGTGCTGGGGCAGACTCAACCCCATCGGCCCGCCGTTCCTAGTACGGGCTTCCCCCGGCGTCTTCGACCGCATGATCCATAGGGCGAGCGCGCTCATCAACCTGGCCCGCCCCGTGATGGAAGACGTCGCCCAGGCGATAGAGGGCAGCGGATACGCCGTTGTTTTGGCCAATGCCGCCAGGTGCATCATCCTTACCATGGGCGACGGAGAGGCTATCCAATACCTGGCTAGCAAAGGGGTAGGGCCTGGCGTATACATGGCCGAGTATCTGGTGGGCACGACAGCCATCTCGCTGGCCCTGCACGAGAGCATGCCGTTGCAGGTATCCGGCGCCCAGCACTACCTAAACTGGTGGCACGACGCCACCGGGGCTGCCGCACCCATACACAGTTTCACGGGAGAACCGGTAGGCGTTATTGCCGCGATGGCGCACAGGGACAGACACCAACACCTGGCCCTGGGCATAGTGGCCGCGGCGAGCCGGGCGGTGGAGAGCGAGCTCCGTTTCGAATGGCTGCTCCAGGACACGCACCGCCATCTGACGGAGCTGAACGCCACCCTCGACGCCATTGGCGACGGAATCCTGGCCTGGGACGCCCAAGCGCGGATAACCCATCTCAACGGGCAGGCGGCAGCCCTGTTGGATATCGATCCCCTCAAGGCCGTCGGACGGCCCATCGACCACTACGTTCAACTACCCCCCGTAGTGCAGGAGGCCTTGAGCTCGGGGCGTGGGCTCCAGGACGCCGAGGTGACCTTCTACACCAACCAGGGCCAGAAGCGGATAAGCTGCTTCCTCAGCCTGCGGATCGTCTATGGCGAGGCCTCGGCCCCTACGGCCTTCATCATGAGCCTGAGGCCCGCCCAATACATGCGACGGCTGGTCCAGCGCATGGTGGGCTCCCACGGCCTCTCCACCGTGGACGACATAGTGGGAGGCTCGCCGGCCGTGCGGCATCTCAGGCGGCAGGTGCTGGCGGCTTCCCGGGGCAGGGCTCCCGTGCTCATCGTCGGGGAGCCAGGGGTTGGCAAGAACTTCATCGCCCGCTGTATCCACAACGCAAGCCAGCGGAGCCCAGGCCCCTTCATAGCCGTGAACTGCATGGCCATACCGAGGAACCTCGCACCCCGAGAGCTCCTTGGCTGGGAGGATGCCTCTGGAGCCGGCCAGCCCAGCAAGTTCGAGCTGGCCGACGGCGGCACCCTCTATCTCGATGAGGTCGATGCCCTTCCTCTGGAACTACAGGCCGTGGCCATGCAGGTGATCCGCTCGGGCGAGTTGATGCGGCTCGGAGGCCGAGGCATCGTGCAGGTAAGCGTGCGGATCATCGCCTCGTGCACTCCGGACGTGCAGCAGAAGGTAGCCGACGGCGTCCTCCTGAAGGAGCTCTACCACACCCTCCAGCCCTTCATGATCCTCGTGCCCAGCCTCCGGGAAAGGCGCGAGGATATCCCAGCGCTGGCCGAGGATATCCTCCGACGGCTGTCCGCCAGCACGGGGAAACACCTTAGGCCCACCCCGGGCTTCATAGATCTGCTGACCCGATATCCCTGGCCCGGCAACGTCAGGGAACTGGAGCTGGTCCTCGAGCGGGCAGCAGCCATGAGCGAGTCGGGACATCTCGCCGTGGAAGCCCTTCCCGACGCCATCCGCTCGCCCAGGCCCGTGGCGCTCCGGGAGGGCAAGGCTGAACCTGTGATCACCCTCCGCGAGGCTGAAGAGGAGGCCATCCTCAGGGCCGCCTGGGCCACCGGCGGACGCGTGGGCCACATGGCGGCTGTCCTCGGAATAGGGCGCACCACGCTCTGGCGGAAACTCAGAAGCCTCGGCCTCGATCCCAAGACGCTCCGACAGCTACGACAACCCAGTTAAGCTGCGTTCCATTTAGAAACATAATCAAACCGATCTTTGTTCCGTCTTGGAACCAGATTCGCCCTTCTATTGTCATGGAGCCACCATCATGCTACCCTGCCGATAAGACGCCGGTGTCTGAACCGCATCTTCACGGTAGAAAGGAGGTAAAGCCATGACCCCCTTCGTTGGCGAAATCATCGGGACCATGATCCTCATACTTCTCGGCGACGGCGTTGTGGCCAACGTTCTCCTCAACCGCTCCAAAGGTCAGAACTCAGGCTGGATCGTCATCACCACAGGATGGGCCCTGGCAGTAGCTGTAGCCGTCTATGCCGTCGGCAGGGTCAGCGGAGCGCACATCAATCCTGCGGTAACCATAGGCCTGGCAGCAGTGGGCAAGTTCCCCTGGGCACAAGTACCTATCTATATCGTGGGACAGTTCATAGGAGCCTTCATCGGTGCCGTCCTGGTCTGGCTGGCATATCTGCCCCACTGGGCCGAGACCGAAAACAAGGCCTTCAAGTTGGCTGTTTTCTCTACGGCTCCCAACGTCCGCAACTACCCCCTCAACCTGATCACCGAGATCATCGGCACCGCCACCCTGGTCCTGGGGGTACTGGCCATCCTGGGCAACAAGCTGGTGGATGGGCTGGCCCCTCTGCTCATCGGCTTCCTGGTCTGGGGTATCGGCCTTTCTCTGGGCGGCCCCACAGGCTATGCCATCAACCCGGCCCGCGACCTGGGCCCTCGCATCGCCCACTTTGTCCTCCCAATACCCGGGAAAGGTGACTCCGATTGGGCCTACTCCTGGGTTCCGGTGGTGGGACCCATCGTCGGCGGCGTGGTAGGCGCCCTCGTCTACACTCTACTCTTCCCGGCCTAGAAACGCACAAGGCACCCCCTGATCTTCGGACGGAAAAACGAGAGGGAGGCATCGGACATGAAGAAGCTGATCAACAAGCCGGAAGATATTGTTAAGGAGGAACTGGAGGGCATGGCCCTGGCCCATCCGGACCTGGTGCGTGTCAACTTCGATCCGAACTTCGTATACAGGGCGGATTCCCCCGTCCAGGGCAAGGTGGCCGTGATCTCCGGCGGCGGCAGCGGCCACGAGCCCATGCACGGCGGCTTCGTCGGGATTGGCATGCTGGACGCGGCCTGCCCTGGCGCCGTGTTCACCAGCCCCACGCCCGATCAGATGTACGAGGCCACCAAGGTGGTCAATTCGGGCGCGGGGGCTCTCTTCATCGTGAAGAATTACAGCGGCGACGTCATGAACTTCGAGATGGCCGCCGACCTCGCCCGCTCCGAGGGCATACCCGTGGAAAGCGTCATCATCGACGACGACGTGGCCGTGGAAGGCAGCCTCTACACCCAGGGACGGCGCGGTGTCGGCACCACCGTCCTTGCGGAAAAGATATGCGGAGCCGCCGCCGAGCAGCGCTACGACCTCCAGCGCCTGGCCGACCTCTGCCGAAAGGTCAACGATAACGGCCGGAGCATGGGCATGGCCCTCACCCCCTGCACCGTGCCCCACGTAGGCCGGCCCACCTTCGAGTTGGGAGACGACGAGATGGAGATCGGCATCGGCATCCACGGAGAACCAGGCCGACAACGCGCCAAACTGCGGAGCGCCGACGAAATCGTACAGATGCTCATGGAACCCATCTTGGCCGATCTTCCCTTCAAGGCGGGCGACAACGTACTGCTCTTCGTGAACGGGATGGGGGGAACGCCCCTCATAGAGCTATACGTGGTGTATCGCAAGGCCCACCGGATGCTCCAGGAGCGGGGCATCAACGTGGTCCGGAACCTGGTGGGATCCTACATCACCTCCCTGGAGATGGCAGGCACCTCGATTACCCTGCTCAGAATGGACGACGAGTTGACGCGTCTCTGGGATGCGCCCGTGCGCACCCCAGCCATGCGGTGGGGCATCTGATACCTTTCAGCAGCAGAGAAGGGGGTATCGACCATGGCAGTCAGTCGCGACGAGATTATAGCCTGGATCCGAGCGGTAGCAGCCGCCATCGAGGCGAACCGGGACTACCTCACCCAGCTTGACGCAGCCATAGGGGACGCGGACCACGGTGCCAACATGGATCGAGGCTTCAAGGCCGTCCTGGCGCGACTCAACAGCATAGCCGACAAAGACATCGGAACCATTCTTAAGACGGTGGGCATGACCTTGGTGTCCACCGTGGGCGGCGCTGGAGGCCCCTTATACGGCACTTTCTTCATGCAGGCCGGGGCCGCGACCGCCGGCAAGATGGAGCTGACGCCCCAGGACTGGGTGGCGGCCCTTGAGGCCGGCCTTCAGGGCGTGGTGAACCGCGGAAGGGCACAGCCCGGCGACAAGACCATGGTCGATGCCCTGCTTCCAGCTCTCCAGGCTCTTCGAACATCCCTGGGCAACGGCGCCTCCTTTGCCGAGGCCCTCGCTAAATCGGCCCACGGGGCAGAGCGCGGCATGAAGGACACCATACCTATGGTGGCAAAGAAGGGCCGGGCGAGCTATCTCGGAGAGAGATCGGCCGGCCACCAGGACCCTGGCGCCACATCGTCGTTCCTAATGCTGAAGGCAGCCGCTGACGTGTGGGCCCAGAGCGCTTCGAAAGATTAGCCAGATGCTAGACAGAGCTAACACCCTCAGGGGGGAGGAAATTATGGCTAAGTACGTGGCAGCTGTAGATCAGGGAACTACCAGTACCCGCTTCATGATTTTCGATCACGATAGCCAGGTAGTAAGTGTAGACCAACGGGAGCATCGCCAGATCTACCCCCAGCCGGGCTGGGTGGAGCACGACCCCATGGAGATCTGGCAGCGCACCCAGGAGGTGATCCGAGCGGCCATACAGAAGGCTGGCATCAGCCCCAACGACATTGCCGCCATAGGCGTCACGAACCAGCGGGAAACCACGGTCGTCTGGGACAAGCGCACGGGGAAGCCGTACTGCAACGCCATAGTATGGCAGGACACCCGCACCGCCGGCATCTGCGACGAACTGGCCCGCGACGGGGGGCAGGATAGGTTCAGGCCCAAGGTGGGCCTGCCCTTAGCCACCTACTTCTCAGGCCCGAAGATACAGTGGATACTGGACAACGTGCCGGGAGTAAGACAGGATGCCGAGCGGGGCCACGCCATCTTCGGAAACATCGACACCTGGCTCATCTGGTGGCTCACAGGGGGGCCGGATGGCGGCGCCCACGTTACCGACGTGTCCAACGCCAGCCGCACCATGCTCATGAACCTACACACCCTCGACTGGGACCAGGAGATCTTGGACATACTGCGGATACCCCGGCAAATGCTCCCGCAGATCAGGCCATCCAGCGACCCCAACATCTACGGCACCGCCCGAAAGGACGGTCCTTTGGGCACCGCGGTGCCCGTGTGCGGCGATCTTGGCGACCAACAGGCGGCCCTAGTAGGGCAGACCTGCTTCCAGCCGGGCGAGGCCAAGAACACCTACGGCACGGGCTGCTTCCTCCTGCTCAACGTGGGCACATCCCCCGTGGCCTCTAAGACCGGCCTCCTTACTACCCTGGCCTACCGCGTGGGACAGCAACCCGCCGTCTACGCCCTCGAGGGGTCGATAGCCATAACCGGAGCCCTCGTCCAGTGGCTGCGCGACAACATAGGCCTTATCAGCAAGTCCAGCCAGATAGAGGACCTGGCGGCCACCGTTGAGGACAGCGGCGGCATCTACTTTGTGCCGGCCTTCTCGGGTCTCTTTGCACCGTACTGGAACAGCCGCGCCCGCGGCCTCATCATCGGCCTGACGCGCTACATCAACAAGGGACACATCGCCCGGGCCGCCCTGGAAGCCACCGCGTACCAGACGCGCGAAGTGATGGACGCCATGAACAAGGACGCCGGCGTCAGGCTCACCGCCCTTAAGGTGGACGGAGGTATGGTCTTCAACGAGCTCCTGATGCAGTTCCAGGCGGACATATTGGGCGTCCCCGTGATCCGTCCTACCGTCGCTGAGACCACATCGCTTGGCGCTGCCTATGCCGCAGGGTTGGCCGTCGGCTTCTGGGAAGATCTGGAGGGCCTCCGCAGGTACTGGAAGGAAGACAAGCGCTGGCTGCCCAAATGGGACGAGGAGCGAAGGGAAACGACCTTCAAAGGCTGGTTGAAGGCGGTCCAACGCTCTATTGACTGGCTCGACTGATCCCACGGGCAGATACGCTGCACCGAGGCCGCCCGAAGGGGGATCCTCTATGGCTCAACGCCCTCAGCCACATGTGGTCGTGGTGGGCGCAGGCTCCACCGGGGCTGCCTGCGCCCACGACCTGGCGCTGCGAGGCCTCAGGGTTACCGTCATAGAGCGAGGTGAAGTCGCCTCCGGCACCACAGGTCGCAACCACTGTCTGCTGCATTCTGGAGGTCGCTACGCCGTGAAGGACCCAGAGTCCGCCGTCGAGTGCATCGAAGAAAACATGGTCCTCCGCCGCATCATGCCCGACGGCCTCGAGCTCAACGATGGCCTCTTCGTGGCTCTCGACGAAGCCGATCTCGCCTTTAAACCCGCTTTCCTCGAGGCCTGCGAGGCCTGCAGAATACCCGTCCAGGAACTTAAGCCAACCGAGGCCCTCTCCTTAGAGCCGGCCCTTAACCCCAACATCCTGGCCGCAGTAAGGGTTCCCGACGGCGTCTACGAACCCTACCGCCTCTGCCTTCGCTTCTTGGCTACCGCCATGAGCAACCGAGCCGTCGTGCGAACCTTCACCGAAGTTCTGGCCATAGAAAGGTCCGGAAACACGGTGACAGGCGTACGAGCCTTCAACCGCATCACAAGGCGAGAGGAAGTGATCCCGTGCGACGTGGTTGTCAACGCCGCAGGCCCGTGGGCTGGTCGCATAGCGGCCATGGCGGGAGTCCATGTCCCTGTAGTTCCATCGCCCGGGGTTATGCTATCTGTGGGAAGGCGGCTCACCAACATGGTCGTCAACCGCCTCAACCTTCCCGGCGACGGCGACATAGTCGTCCCTCAGCGGACCACGTCGATCGTGGGCACCACATCCTGGACTGTCGATGACCCCGACTTCATAGCTATCCCTGCAGAACACGTCCGGCTGCTGCTCGAGTGCGGGGATAGGCTCCTGCCAGGGTTTGCCTCCGTTCCCGTCCGGGGCGTATTCGCTGTAGCTAGGCCTCTCGTAGGCACGCGGCTCGCCAGGGGGGCTGACAGAGGCCGGGAACTGAGCCGCACCTTCGAGTGCTTCGACCATGCCCACGACGGTGTAGAGGGCTTCGTGACCATATCGGGCGGCAAGACCACCACGGCCAGGGCGATGGCAGAGAAAGTGGCTGACGTGGTCTGCTCCAAGCTCGCCATTGAGGCTCCATGCCAAACTAGGTCTGTTCCCTTGCTGCCCCACTCGCTTTTCTTCCACTTTCTAAAGCGTCAGGTAGCCTGAGCCATGGCAAACCAGCGCAGACTTGTCCTGCGCATTCAGCGGGGTTGCCCAGGGGGCGGACGGACTTTTCAGGAGTTTCAGGTACAGGTGCCCGAGGACGCCTATATCATCGATGCCCTGGAAAAGGTCTGGAAGGAGCAGGACCGCACTTTGCTCTTCCGGCATGCCTGCCACCATGCCTCCTGCGGCACATGCGGGGTGCGGGTCAACGGACGAGAACGGCTCATGTGTATCACCCCCGTTGCCATGTTTCCGACCGACAAACCGATAACCCTGGAACCGCTGCGAAATTTCCCCTGGGTGGGAGACCTCATGGTCGACGTAGCGGCCTTCTTCGAGGCCATGGCTCGGGTGGGCATGCCACCAGTGCGGGCCCACGAGCCCCCCGATACGGTTCGACAACGCTTCGAAAACTGTATAGAGTGCGGCCTCTGTATGTCGGCGTGCCCCATCGTGACCGCCGATCCCCGATACCTCGGCCCAGCCGTGTTGGCAGCAGCCGAAAGGGTCATCGCAGAGCCTCGGGGCATCGACATTGGCAAGGCACTGGAGCTCGCCTTGGAGCCCAACGGCGTGTGGAGGTGTAGGAATGCCTTCGAATGCACAGAGGTATGTCCTCAGGCCGTAGATCCAGCGGGCGCCATAGGGAAACTCAGACGCCTGGCCCTACCGACGGCCTTAAGGCGGAGATGATAAGTGCTTGGCCTACTCCGGCCTAACATCGTGGAGGCTCTAGCAAGGATTGCAATAGCATGGTAGGTCTCGTCATTGTATCTCACAGCCACACCTTAGCTTTGGGAATTCGCGAGATCGTTACACAGATCGGCCAAGGGGTTGTGCCGGTGGCCACCGCCGGCGGCCTCGACGATGTGACGGTGGGCACCAATCCGGACCGCATACTTCGGGCCATCCGATCCGTGTGGAGTCCCGAGGGGGTGCTTATCCTTACAGACCTGGGAAGCGCCATCCTGAGCGCCGAGATGGCCATCGAGGCCCTGGACGCCCGGGAGAGAGGCTGTGTTGCACTCTCGTCCGCCCCCCTCGTGGAAGGTGCAGTAGCCGCCGCCGCGCTCATCGCCGCAGGCGCATCCCTGGAAGAGGTAGCCCGAGAAGCTCAGGTTGCCCTTCAGCCGAAGATGGCCCAGCTCAAGCGCCCTGGCCCGCCCTCGGGGGAGGCTTCCGGCCCGACCGGCCCCATGGCGGGCATCCAAGCCACCGTCACCATCGCCAACCCGCTGGGCCTTCACGTCCGTCCTGCCGCCCTCTTTGTGCAGGTAGCTTCTCGGTTCGACGCCGAGGTCAGGGTCCGCAACGTGTCCCTGGATACAGACTGGGTCAACGCAAAAAGCCTGAACGCCGTGACGCTCATGGACGCACGCCAGGGGCACCAGGTGGTGATCGAGGCCGCAGGCCGTCAGGCCAGGGAGGCCCTGGACGCCCTGGTCTCCCTTGTCAGGTCGGGTTTCGGCGAGGCAGAGGAGCCAGAAGTGGCCCCCTCACGGCCAGCACCGGTCCAGCTGATGGCCGGCACGGCCCAGGCCGTCTTTGCAGGCATTCCTGCATCTCCAGGGGTAGCCATCGGTCCCGCCGTATTTCTGAGACCCCACCGACCCGCGGCAAGCCGCTCCAGGCCCGCCTCCGATCCAGCTACCGAGCTAAGCCTGCTGAAAAGTGCCATGGCTACGGCATCGTCCCAGCTCCAGGAGATGGCAGCAAAGGTACAGCGGGACCTCGGCCGTTATTCCGCCACCCTCTTGGAGGTGCAGTTAGCCCTGCTGCAGGACCCTGAACTCCTGGATCAGGTAAAAACGCTCATCTCCGAGCACCGGCTCACGGCTGAAGCCGCCTGGGATCAGGCCTTGACAGCCCTTGCGGAAAGGTACCGGAAGGCCGAGGGCAGCATCCTGAGGGCAAGGGCCATAGATATCGAGGACCTGCGCGACCGGCTGCTGCGACTCTTGGCCCACGGCCCTTCCCACATGGAAGTCCTGCCCACTGGGCCGGCCATCCTCGTGGTGAAGGAGCTCCCCCCATCCCTGGCCTCAAGGCTGGCCGAGTGCAAGGTAAAGGCCGTCTGCTCCATCGAGGGGGGGCCCACATCCCATGCAGCCCTCCTTGCCAGATCATTGAACGTACCTATGCTCGTAGGGGTCGATCCGGATATCCTGACCTTGAGTCACGGCACGCTTCTGGCTGTGGATGCACTGAGGGGCATGGTGGCGGTGTCTCCCGACGCCGAAGCAGCGGCCCACCTGCAGGCCCAACGTAGGTCCTGGCTCCGACAGGTACGGGCCGAAAGGAGACAGCGACAGCTGCCGGCGGAAACGCCCGATGGGCACCGAGTCGTCGTTGCCGCCAACGCGGGCAGTGTGGAGGATGCCGAGGCCGCACGGGAGCTTGGCGCCGAAGGGATTGGCCTGCTTCGAACCGAGTTCCTCTTCCTGGGCCGCGGCACCCCTCCCACCGAAGAGGAGCAGGTGGAGCTGTACCGGGCAGTAGTAAAAGCATCGGCACCGCACCCCGTCATTATCAGGACCCTGGACGTGGGCGCGGACAAGCCTCCCAGCTACCTAGACCTGCCAAGGGAAGCCAATCCCTTCCTTGGACTACGTGGGCTTAGGGTGAGCCTCAAGTACCCCGACCTCTTCCGCACCCAGCTCCGAGCGATCCTCAGAGCCTCGCTGGCCGGCCAGGTCAAGGTCATGTTCCCCATGGTCTCCACCGAGGAGGAGCTCCTCTCGGCCATGGAACACTTCCACACGGTCGCCGACGAGCTGCGTGCTCAGGGTGTGCAGTTAGATGGCCCGCAGGTTGGCATCATGCTGGAGGTGCCCTCAGCAGCGGTCATGGCGGACAGACTCGCCCGTTACGTGGCCTTCTTCAGCATTGGCACCAACGACCTAGTTCAGTACCTTATGGCGGCAGAGCGAGGAAATGCACATTTGGCCCGCCTGTACGACCCACTACATCCCGCCGTGCTCAGGATGGTAGCGCAGACCATCGAGGCAGCCCACCGCGCAGGGATATGGGCCGGAATGTGCGGCGAGATGGCGGCCATCCCCGAGGCGGTTCCCATACTCCTCGGCCTAGGGCTCGACGAATTCAGCGTCCCCCCCACGTCTGTTCCGGCGGTAAAGGCCGTGATACGACGGACGCGCTTGGCCTCGGCCCGCGATGTCGCTGTCCAGGCCCTAAACCTGTCCTCAGGCGAGGAGGTGAGAGAGCTAGTGAAGGAGCACCTCAAGACGGCGCTGGGAAGTTAGGGCCCACATCTGCCAGCGGTCCCTAAGGGATCTGGATGATCCCGGTTACCGTTTCCTTGCCAACTATAGAGATACGAAGCCAGGCTTGCCCGGACCACGGATTCAGACGCAGTTTTTCGCGGTACGTCTCTCCGAGTCGCCAGTTTGACGCCGGAAGCCACCCGTACAGCGCCTTTCGGCTGCCCGCGCCCACCTGGGAGCCATCGAGCTCTAAAGTCCAGCTGAGCCAATAGTCTCGAGTGGGCTGCCTAAGGGCACGCCAGTACAATGTAACCACGGCGGCATCCCCTGAGGATTCAAGGTCATAGCCTGTTATCTCTACCTCATCGTTCGTGAGGCGCCACGGCCTCCGAGGTGCGTCGGCCGCTACCAGAAGGTCGCGGCGAACAAAGTTATAGTTTCGACCTTCGCTGTCGACGTAGTAGTCTAACAGAAGATAGTCACGCTCGATCTCTGGCCCGTCCAGCAGGCCCAGTCTCCCCAACCAAACCCCATGGACGTGGATAAAGGCAGGGCGGCGGACTTCAAAGACATACTGGCGGATCCGTTTGTGATCGTAGCGTGCCCTGCCTATCACTGGATCAGCCAGCCCGCCCAGATCTATCATCCTCAGGCCGGAAAAGTACGAAGTCCCCCCCAGATCAACGTCGGCATAGGTGGCGTAGGAAACGACATCGGCCTCCTCGGCTAACTTCCTAAAGTACAGGGCCCTATCCTTCACTTTTGCCAACGGCACCAAGGGATGCTCTAGAACCTGCGGCGAACGCGCAAGGGACGGTTCTGCCCATGCCACCAGCAGTGCGCTCAGGGCGACAAAACTGATCAAGCGAGCCAGCCGTGCTGGCGTGAGCCTTGAGAGCCAATCTCCGGCCTGCAGAATCCCCTCCTGGCACCCCAGGTAAAGCACGGGAAGCAGAGGGCTGATGAACCGGTACTCCTGCATCCAGTCTCCGCCAACGTATATAACACCCAGCAGGCCAGCTAAAGAACTGCCGACCAGCAACGTGCCGGCGAGGACCGTGGATCGGTTCAGCAGCGTAAGAAGTGCGGAAGCCAGCGGCCAGGCGCGATAGTCCCGCATCCAACCCAGCACATAGTCCCAACCTTGGCTACCCCACGTCAGTACTTGGTCCCACCCAATGTTGCGGCCCTTCGCATAGTAGGTGTTGGGCACCACCTCATGAAAGTACAGATAGTGCCACACGTGGTAGATGGACATGGGCAGGAAGAAGCCTGACACCCAGACAGCCAGATCCCTCCACATGCCCTGCCGCCACGCGGCCGCAAGGCGCAGAAGGGCAGGCAATAGAAAGTACATTGCTCCCTCGGGCCTGGTTATAGCCAGCAGGAAGAACAGCAACCCTGACAGAGGCACAGCGTTGCTGACCATCTCGACTCCGGCGCGCCACAACCCCGCCAAAAGCAGGAAGCCCATCAAGGCATTCTCCAGACCGCCCACGGTCCAAAGCACATAGGGAGTGCTCAGGGCAAGGGCCATAGGTGCGAAGAGTCGGAGAACGGGCGTCCGATGGCCGAAAAGTTGTTTCGCAAGAAAGGGCATGGCGAAGAGGGTAGCTCCGGCAAAGAGCAGGCCCAGGACCTTTGATGCGCCAACGGGCCCTAAGCCTAAGGCAATGGCCCCCGCCAGCAGGAACGTCCACAGGGGGTTAGAGTAGGCCTCCACGGGAGGGTCGCCGGGGTTCAACACCAGCCCGTGACCCTGGACGAGGTTCCGGGCATAAGTGAAGCTTATGCCGGCATCGTCGGTCGTGTAGCCCCAGAGGTAGACAGCATGGACCACCAAGAGGGCCACGGGCAGAACAGGAACGAGGTGCTTAGCCCTCATAGGGACGGTCGTAGAGGAGGCGCGACAGCAGGGTCTTGCCCAGAGGCACTCCCTTCCTGAGATCTTGGCTGACATTGGCAGTCAGCCTTCGCGCTACAATCAGCCCCAAGTCGGCCAATCCTGCAAACACGACGTATCGAGGCCTTTGGCGCCACCAAGTGAGCAGCGGCATGGACGCCAGGCCCAAGATGACCGTCAAGGGCACGAACCTAGTCCTCGGGCCCTGGGCCCTTAGCCTCAACTCTAAGGGCTTGTCCCTGCTCAGCAGCAAGGGAAGGTTCCTTGCAAGCATGGCGGCCACCATCGGCACTGCCGCTACGGTCAGCTCCTTGGGAGCCAGGACAGCGTGCATGCCCAAACTGGCGCTGACACCGCGGCCACCGTTGAATTTCAGGAAGATCGGCCAGCACTGCCCCACCACTCCCGCCAATCCCGCAAGGGCCAACGTCCATCCGTCCAGCCCCAACCGTCGCGCCATAAGCGGAGGCAGGGCACCCTTGGCCACGTCGCTCAGCCCTCCTGCCACGCCGTAGATGGCGCCCGCTGTCTGCCACAGGTTACCCCCACCCACGTTGCCGGTGCCAGCCGTTCGGAGGTCCACACCTCTGGCCCTGCCCAACAGAAAGACGATGGGCAGGGAACCCAACAGGTAGCTCGCGACCAGGAAACTAAACCTTCGGATCAGGTGACGCATGCTACAGCATTCTATGGAGCACCGGCCCGACTGTCAAAAACGGCCATAGCTTCGAGCTCGCCGCCAGTTCGGCCCATTGCCCAGCGGGCACGGCGTGTACAGCATCCTAACCCGCGAGCCCTCGCCGACGGCAACCTGGCTTCGGCCTATAATGCGTAGGACCCCCTTTTGCTGGTGCGCGCAGGTGGGACTTTCAGAGGACATACACAGGCTCAGAGCCTTCTATGCCGTGGCCCGAACGGGCAGCTTCTCCAGGGCCGCTGAACTGCTCGGTATCACCCAGCCGGCTGTATCCCTGCAGATCAAAGGGTTGGAAGAGCGAATCGGAATCCGCCTTTTCAGCCGAAGAGGACGGCAGATAACCCTCACGGACGCCGGTAAATTGGTCTATGGATACGTGGAACGGATATTCGCCCTCGGTGACGAGATGGAAAGGGCCATAGACGCCCTCAAGGGTCTGAGGGCCGGCAGCCTGGTCTTGGGAGCCAGTACTACCCTCGGTGAGTACGTGCTTCCGCCCATCCTGGGCCACTTCCATCGCCTCCATCCCAGCATCGAGCTGAAACTCGAGATCGCCAACACCCTGACGATCGTCAGACGGGTTTCCGCGCATCAACTGGACCTGGGCTTTGTGGGAGACCTACCTCAGGAGCCCCAGCTACACGTGGAGCCGCTGGTTGAGGACCGGATAGTGCTCATAGCGGCGCCAGAAAGCCCCCTTGCCCACAGGGGCCCACTGCAACCTGCCGATCTGAGGGGCCAGAAACTGATCCTCCGGGAGGAAGGCTCCGCAACACGGCGGCATGCGCTCCGGGAAATGGCGCGCCTGGGCCTCGAACTGCCCATCGCCATGGAGCTGGGCAGCAACGAGGCTGTCAAACAGGCGGTAGCCGCCAATCTCGGCATAGGTGCCCTGTCCGCCTACGCTGTCAGGGCCGACGTGAGGGCAGGAACGCTTGCCCAGTTGGATCTGCTGGGTTGGAGCTGCATCCGGCCCCTCAACGTCATCTATGTGTCGGGGAAGCTGCTAAGCCCAGCCGAGCAAGCATTCCTGAACCTAGCGAGAACGTTCTACTCCCCGCCGGATACTACTCAGGCTCGTACACGATGACCTCGAGCCGCGTCGGGTTGTAAGCGTTGCAAGGATTCCGCTCCTGAGGGCAGTTCGATATGCCTACTATCATATCCATCTCCGCCCGCAGGTCGACGTAATCGCCCGGCTTAGAAATCGGCTCGACTATCTTGATGCTTCCATCCTGGCCTACAGGCACGTTCATGAAGATGTTGAAGCTGTAAGGTATCTCCTTCAGCAGAATCCCATAGGGCTCCAGCGCCATTCTGAGATTGTCCCTGCAGTTCGGTGTGCCCTTGACGCCATACCTCACGTAATTGGTGCCCTCGCTGCAGGATCCGGCAAGCAGGTCGTGTCGACCGCAGGTGTCGGCCACGATCGTGAACATCTTGTTGGCCCTGTCCGACAAGAGGTAGTTGCCCGTGGTCAGGTAGATAGTCCCCTGGAGCAGAGCGGTGTTGTTGGTGGAGAGCTTCTCCGAAGTGTCATGCTCGTTAAAACACACCAGGTCGCCCACCTGCTGGCCATCCACATCGATGACCCTTACGATCTGTCCCCGCTTCACCTTGAAAGACAGCCTGCCCCTCGGCTCCATCATCCACTTGCCGATAACCCTTCCAGGCACCCTTTCGGCCTGCTCCAAGGCAGCGGACATGCTTCACCTCCAGTTCTGTATACAACATTTAGTATACGTCCCCGCCCCAATACCGCAAGGACGGACAGGCTCCCCCGGCCCATCGACCACATTCTAGCAGCGCAGTCTTCGGCCTGCGACGACACCTGCCCAGAAGCCGGCAGGCCACGTGGACCACGGCGCAAGGGACCGGCCCAGTACAGCTTTGGAGGCACCACACAAGTACAATGGTGTCCGAAAGGGGGGCGTATGGGTTACCTTAAACCGCTCGTGAGCTTTGTTGCGGCTCTGCTTGTGCCCGTGGCCACATTCCTTTCCGTTGTACACCAGATGGCCACCGACAGGCAGCTATACCTCTGGGGTTACGAGACCTTCAACGTGTCAGCTTCTACGGGCATGTCCCGCGCCCAACTGGAAGAGGCTACGGATCAACTGCTCACCTTCTTCGAGGGCGGACCGCCCGTGTCCCTCAAGGTACTCAAGGGCGGCCAGCCGGCTCCCCTGTACAACGACAAAGAAATGCGACATCTCGATGATGTAAGGAACCTTATGGGCTGGGCCTGGTCGGTGCAGCTCGTCTCTCTGGTGGCCCTGATAGTAGCGACCGCAGGGGCCCTGGTCGTGGGCAGAAGGGCAGGCCTGCGGTGGCTAGCCAAGGTTGCCCTGGGGGGCGGCCTGATGACAGTGGCCTCCGTAGTGGTGCTGGGCCTCCTCGCTCTGAGCGACTTCCAGGCCTTCTGGACGCAGTTTCACATCCTGTCTTTCAGCAACGACCTCTGGCTGTTGGACCCCAGGACCGACTACCTGATACGCATGTTTCCCCCACCTTTCTGGTTTCAGGTCGTTATGCTCGCGGGACTGCGCAGTGTCCTGGTGGGCACAGCACTGGCCCTTGCCGGGGTGTTGGTGCTCTGGGTGACAAGGGGCCCGGCGCCTTCATCCCAAACCTAGGGGTCACCGCCCTCGGCTATTAGCCAAAATCTACGGTCAGCTGCCCGCCGGCTATAGGCCAGGAGTCCAGAGGTAGGGCCTCACTGCTGGGCAGTAGGACCAGATCCAGCACCTCGTCGACAGTCTCCACCAAGTGGAACTTGAGCTCCCGCCGCACACTCTGCGGAAGTTCGAGAAGATCGGGCTCGTTAGCCTTCGGCACTATGACCTCTCGGAGGCCGGCCCGGTGCGCCGCAAGGATCTTCTCCTTCAGCCCCCCGACCGGCAGCACCCGCCCTCGCAGAGTGATCTCGCCAGTCATGGCAACATCGTTTCTCACGGGTCTCCTGACCATGGCAGATACGAGGGCCACAGCTATGGCAACCCCGGCCGACGGACCGTCCTTCGGCACGGCGCCCTCAGGCAGGTGGACATGGAAATCGGTGCCCTGCGGAGGCACAGCCTCCTCGGGCAACAATTTAGACCGCGAGCGAGCATAGGAGAGGGCAGTCTTAGCCGATTCCTGCAGGATCTCCCCCAGCCGGCCCGTAGTGATGAGCTGGCCCGCCCCCGGCATGGAGATGACCTCTACAGGCAAGATGTCGCCTCCATACTCGGTCCAAGCCATGCCCAAAGCCACGCCGACCTGGCTGGTAGCCACCCGCAGGGCATGGACCCGCCTAGGTGGCCCAAGATACTCAAGGAGCCTATGGGGCGTAATGCGTATCCGCGCAGTCCGCCCCTCCACGAGCTGCCTGGCCGCCTTGCGGCATATGGCGGCGAGGCGCCGCTCCAGGCCCCGCACACCTGCCTCGTTGGTGTAGTGATATATGACGTAGCGAAACATACGATCCGATATCTCGATGTACCTTGGATCGATACCGTGGATCCGTAGCTGTTTCGGCAGCAGGTGCCTCCTAGCTATCTGAACCTTCTCATCCTCCGAGTAGCCCCCTATCTCGATGACCTCCATCCTATCTAGGAGCGCCTTCGGGATCGTGTGCGTCGAGTTGGCCGTGGTTATGAAGACCACTGCCGATAGGTCGTAGGGCACCTCGAGATAGTGGTCCACGAAGGCGTGGTTCTGCTCCGGATCCAGTACCTCCAGCAATGCGGCCGCAGGATCGCCCCGGAAATCCGTGCCCAGTTTGTCGATCTCGTCCAGCATGATCACCGGGTTCACCGTTCCTGCTGAACGCATGGCCTGAATTATGCGACCCGGCAGGGCGCCAACGTACGTACGCCGGTGCCCCCGGATCTCGGCTTCGTCCCGGATTCCGCCCAGGCTTATCCGCACAAAACGTCGGCTCATGGCTCTGGCGATGGACTGGCCCAGGGACGTCTTGCCCACCCCAGGAGGCCCAACGAGGCATAGGATCGGCCCCTTCACGGAGCCGGACTTCTCGCGCGTGAGCCTGTACACGGCGAGGAACTCCAGTATCCTCTCCTTGACCTGCTGGAGGCCGTAATGATCCGAATCTAGAACTTCCTTGGCAACGGCGATGTCCAACCTGTCCTCGCTGCGTTCTGTCCATGGCAGCGACAACAGCAGTTCAAGGTAGGTACGAGCCACAGTTCCTTCAGGCGAGACCTGCGGCATCCTCTCGAGGCGGGCGATCTCCTTGAAAACCTTCTCGGCAACCTCCTGAGGCATGAGCTTGGCCTCTGCCCTCCGCCGAAGCTCGTCGATCTCGCTGGCTAGGTCCGTCCCCAACTCTTCATGGATCGCCTTCAACTGCTCCCGGAGCCAAAATTCCTTCTGACTGCGGTCAACCTGGCGCCGGACCTTCTGCCTGATGCGCTGTTCGACCTCCAGCACTTCGATCTCATCCTCGATGAGGGCGATCAGCAGTTCCATGCGCTCGCGCACCGGAACAGCCTCCAGTACCCTCTGCCGCTCACTCACACCGCGCAGGGCATACCCCGCCGCCATGTCGGTCATGAAGCCCAACGTCTTGGACCGTCGAACATTCTCGAGGGCCTCGCTGGGGAATGAAGGGCTGAGTTCGGATAGCCTGCTCAAGCTTTCCAGCAGGTGACGGGCCAGCGCCTGGCCAGCACGGGGATTCGGCTCGGCCTCCCGCTCTATCTTTACGGATGCCTCCAGAAACTCGTCGCCGGAATACGTTTCGCAGACGCGGGCACGCGCGAGGCCTTCGACGCCCACTTCATAGTTGCCTGCATCGCCGCGGCGCCACTCCGCTATGCGCCCTAGGGTGCCCACCTGGTAAAGGTCGGAAGGATCGGGATCATCTATGCCGCCGTCGCGTTGGGCCAGAAGCAGTATCCTCTTGCCCTGCTCCAAGGCCCTCTCTACAGCCCTCACTGATGCTGGCCGTCCCACCAGCAGGGTCAGGAAGGTCCCCGGAAATGCCACCACGTTCTTAAGCGGAAGTACGGGGTAACGCTCGTCGCTTGACATAGCTTTTACCAAGCCAAAGGCAGAAGGACGTCCTACATCCTTGGTCGTGCAGGGACTCTCCAAATAAGTCTCGGGGTTCCTAGGGCCCGAACGGGTCCAATCATTTTATCGCGGGTGCCGGCCCAGCGCAAAATCTACAGCTGTCCTGACGTCCGGGGCTGGAAGTACCTTTATACCGGGGACCGAAAGTCCCCCTCGGGGCTGAGGAGCAATGCACTTGACAAAGCCCAGTTTAACGGCCTCTTGCAGCCTCCGATCCATCTGCAGAGGCCTTCTCAATTCCCCTGTTAAGCCCACCTCGCCGATGCACACGGTGCCGGAGTCTACGGGCCTGTCCCTGGCCGCTGAAACTACGGCCATCGCTGCGGCAAGGTCGGCGGCAGGATCCGATACGGTAAGCCCGCCCACCACACTCACAAATACATCGTGGGCCGCCAAATTGAGCCCAAGCCTTCTGGTGAGCACTGCCATGAGCATCTGAAACCTGTGGTAATCGAAGCCGTTGGCTTCTCTCCTCGGCATGGGATACACTGTAGGGCTCACCAGGGCCTGCACCTCGAAGATCAGCGGTCTCGATCCCTCGACGGCGACCCCCACTGCAGTGCCCGGCACCTCGGGGTTCCGGTCCTCCAGAAACATGGCCGAGGGATCGGTGACTTCCTTCATGCCGTCCTCGCCCATCTCGAAGACGCCCACTTCGTTGGTCGAGCCGAAACGGTTCTTCACTGCCCTCAGCAGCCTAAACTGATGAAAACGGTCGCCTTCCAAATAGAGCACTGCATCCACCAGGTGCTCCAGCACCTTCGGCCCCGCCAGCATTCCCTCCTTGGTCACATGGCCTACCAGTACCAACACAGCGGCGCTGGCCTTGGCGGCCCTTACCAACACGGACGCGGCCTCCCTTACCTGGGAAACGCTACCGGCCGACTGCTCCAGTCCGCTCAGCTCCACCGTCTGTATAGAGTCCACCACCACCAGGCCCGGGCCGAGGCGTTCTATCTCGCCCAGGACATCCTCCACCGACGAGGTAGACATCAGGTAGAGCCGCGGAGACAGCGCCGACAGTCTCTCAGCCCTGAGCCGTATCTGTTCAGCGGATTCTTCGCCTGACGCGTACAGTACTGTCATCTGCCCCGAGGCCAGGGCCGCAACCTGCAGGAGCAGGGTGGACTTGCCCATTCCGGGCTCCCCAGCCAGCAGAATGGCCTCCCCGGGCACAAAACCACCGCCCAGCACCCTGTTCAGCTCCGCCAATGGCAGAGCCACCCGCTCCTGGGCGGTCGGCTTCACCTCAGCGATCGGGACGGCGACAGCGCGGCCCTGGGGTTCGGCGCGCCGTGGGGCCGATGCCTCAAGAGTGTTGTAGGCACCACACGAGAAGCAACGGCCCTGCCACTTGGGAGACTCAGCGCCGCACTCCCGGCAGACGTACAGCGTCCGTTCCCTGAGTTTTCCCACTAGCCAGGCTTCTCCTCGGCTGCGCCCTTCGTCCTACGAGCAGGTCTGGGCTCGGTGCGCTTTATTGCCTCGTCGATCAAGCTGCGGAAGGCCAGCAGCACCTCTCGAGTCGCTGCCCTCATGTGCTCCTGGGTCTCAGGAGGCATTATCTCCCTGGGCACGGGTATCCGAAAGTGTAGGTAATCGTACTCCTCTCCCGGCCGCTCCTCAACCTCTATGAACTTTACCCCTCGCCGTCCTGTCTGCTCTGCCTGTGGCATAGCTCCTCTCCAAAACGATGGGAGGGAGGCACCCGCCCGCACCTCCCTCCCCTCCTCGACTCACATTATTACACAGCGGCTAGCCGCTCTCCAGCCTTGAGCTGGATCTGACCATCCTCCACATCGACGACCACGACGCCGCCGGGCTGGAACTTGCCCTCCAGCAAACCCTCGGCCAGCGGATCCTCCACTACATTTTGGATAAGGCGGCGAAGCGGCCGGGCGCCGAAGAGCCTGTCATAACCCCTCTCGGCCAGGTAGTCCATGGCCTCATCGGTGACCTGAAGCTCGATCCGCTGTTCGGCGAGCTGCTGACGCACGCGCTTCAGCATCAGGTCCACTATCAGGCGAATATGGTGCTTCTGCAGCGCGTGGAAGACTATAACTGCATCGATACGGTTCAAGAACTCTGGTCTGAAGGTCTTCTTCAGCTCTGCGAGCACCTTCTCCTTCATCTCCTCGTACTCACGCTGGGCAGTCTTCGCCTCGTCGGTCTTGAGGGAGAAGCCCAACGTGGTGGAGCGGGTTATCAGCTCAGCTCCGATGTTGGACGTCATAATGATGATGGTGTTTCGGAAGTCCACCTTCCGGCCCTTCGCGTCGGCCAGGCTCCCGTCCTCCAAGATCTGGAGGAGCATGTTGAAGGCCTCGGGATGCGCCTTCTCGATCTCGTCGAGCAGTATCACGGCATAGCTCTTGCGACGGACCGCCTCCGTCAGCTGGCCACCTTCCTCATAGCCAATGTAGCCGGGCGGAGCCCCCACCAGCCGCGACACGTTGTGGCGCTCCATGAACTCGGACATGTCGATCTTTATCAGATGGTCCTCGCTGCCAAACATGAACTCCGCGAGGGCCTTAGCCAGCTCGGTCTTGCCCACCCCGGTGGGGCCCAGGAAGATGAAGCTGCCGATGGGCCGCTTCGGGTCCTTCAGCCCAGCACGGGCTCGGCGCACCGCTCTGGCGATGGTACTTATGGCTTCGTCCTGGCCGATTACCCGCTGGTGCAGGGCCTCTTCCATCTTGAGCAGCCGCTCGCTTTCCTCGCCGGCGATGCGCACCAGCGGTATCCCGGTCCACATGGACACCACTTCGGCGATGTCGTCCTCCGTGACCACGGGACGCTCCGCCTGAGGCTGGCTCTGCCACTCCATCTCCATACGGCTGATCCGCTCCCGGAGCCTGTCTTCTCGATCCCGAAGATCAGCCGCCAGCTCAAACTGCTGGGCATTGATGGCAGCCTCCTTCTCTCGCCGGAGGGAATCGAGGCCTTTCATAGCCTCCCTCAGGCTAGGCGGACCTCCGGAGCGGTACAGCCTCACCCGGGACGCCGCCTCGTCCAGTAGGTCTATGGCCTTGTCCGGCAGGTACCTGTCCGTTATGTAGCGGGCAGCAAGCTCCGCAGCCGCCTTGATAGCGCCATCGGAGATCGTCAGCTTATGGTGCTCCTCGTACCTGGACCTCAGCCCCTTAAGGATCTCGATGGTCTGCTCCACCGTAGGCTCCTCGACCAAGATAGGCTGGAACCTACGCTCAAGGGCAGCGTCCTTCTCTATGTACTTGCGGTAATCGTCCAGAGTGGTGGCACCAATGCACTGAAGCTCACCCCGGGAGAGGGCGGGCTTGAGGATGTTAGCAGCATCCACAGCCCCTTCCGCGGCCCCAGCACCGACCAAGGTGTGGAGCTCGTCTATGAAGAGGATGCTGCCCGTATCGCGCACTTCGGCAACTACCTTCTTGAGCCGCTCTTCGAACTCACCCCGGTACTTGGTCCCCGCTATAAGGGCACCGATGTCCAACGCCAACAGTCTCTTGCCAAGTAGGCTGTCCGGAACGTCGCCGGCCACTATCCTTTGGGCAAGGCCCTCCACGATGGCCGTCTTCCCAACGCCGGGCTCCCCTATGAGGGCCGGATTGTTCTTCGTTCGCCGGCTCAGGATCTGGATCACCCGCTCGATCTCCTTTGTCCGACCGATCACCGGATCGAGCTTGCCCTGCCTGGCAGCCTCAGTGAGATCGATGCCCATGGCATCGGCATAGGGCGTCTTGCTGGCTGCCTTAGCAGGCTGTGCGTAGCCGGAGCTTTGGTTAAGCACCTGGATCACTTGGGCACGGACTTTCTCCAGGCTCACGCCCAAGCTCTCCAGGACGCCTGCTGCTATTCCCTCCCCCTCACGTACCAGGCCCAGCAGCAGATGCTCGGTGCCGATGTAATGGTGGTTAAGGCGCCTGGCCTCGTCCACAGCCAGTTCGATAACCTTCTTGGCCCTGGGCGTGAGCCCGATCTCTCCGGTAGGTGTCCGATCCCCACGACCAATGATGAACTCCACGGCGCTGCGTACCTTGTGAAGCTCAACGCCCATGCTGGCCAGCACTCGGGCGGCCACGCCGTCACCTTCCCGCACCAGGCCCAACAGAATGTGCTCGGTCCCGATGTAGTTGTGGTTAAACCTCTGGGCCTCCTCCTGGGCCAGGGTAAGGACCTTTCTGGCTCTCTCTGTGAACTTGTCGAATCGGTCGGACATATCGATCACCTACCATCCTTGGCCTGTCTGCCCACGGGCGCCGGCGCCTCAACCATGTGCCGAGATCCGGGTCTGTGTCTAATTACTTTACTACTTCCGGATGCCCTCGGCGTCAAGCCCTTATACCTAATCTTCCCCAGGGCCTTCCGCCAACGGCCCAGGCGAAGGTGCCTCGCCAGTCTCTTCCTGGGCCTGCTTCAGGCTGAGGGATATCCGGCGGCGCTCTGGTTCTATCTTCAATATTTTAACCCACACCCTCTCGCCGGGTTGCACCACCTGCCTCGGATGGTTGATGCGCCTCTCGGAGAGTTCCGAGATGTGGATCAGCCCCTCTACTCCGCTGCGTATCCGCGCAAAGGCGCCGAAGTCCGTAAGCTGGGTGATCTCCGCCTGCACGAGCTGCCCAGGGACCAGACTGGAAACCTCCTGCCAGGGCTCAGGCTGAGTCCTCTTGATGGACAGGGAAATGCGCCCGTTCTCTCTATCGATTGCCATTACAAGCACATCCAACTCCTGCCCCAGCGAGAAAACTTCCGCGGGCTCCTTGATGCGGTCCCACGAGAGCTCGGACACATGGACCATGCCGTCAGCCCCACCGATGTCTACGAACACGCCGTACTTCGTGATCCCTGTGATCTTGCCCCTGCGGACGTCCCCGACCTCTATCTGATCTATCAGCTTCTGCTTCCGTACGCGGCGCAACTCCTCTTCAGCCAATTTATGCGAGAGCACGAGCCGGTTCTCGTGTCTCGATACCTCCAAGACCTTCAGGTCGACAACCTTGCCCACCAGGGCGTCGAGCTCCTCCTCCCTCCGAGCCTCGTCACCGCTGAGGCCCATCACATGCGAGTGAGGAACAAACCCTCTGCGGCCATGCACCTCCACCAGCAGGCCGCCCCGATTGCTCCCCAGCACCTTGCCCGTAACCAAAGCCCCTGTCCTACAGGCGGCCTCCAGTTCCCTCCAAGCCTGTTCCCCTCGAGCTCTGTCTATGGAAAGCACGGCGTTGCCCTCGCCGGACTCCGGACGCAAGACCTGCACAAGGATGGAGCGGCCCGGCTGGAGCTCGGCCAGCTCCTCGGGGGTGAGACTCTGGAACTCCCTGGCAGGCACTATCCCCTCCGACTTGCACCCTATGTCCACCAAGATTTCGTCTGACGATACCGACACTATCACCCCCTCGACTATCTGCCCCCTCGCCAGCCGCCTTGGCTCCCGAAGGGCCTGGTCCATAAACTCTCGGACATCTTCAGGAGCACCATGCACAAAGCCTGCTTCACTTTGGAACCAAGTTGTCTCGCCCATATCCCCCGTCCCGTACTGGTTTAAATGCGACTCCTGGCGTACCCAGAGGCAAAAAGGACACGCCGCAGAGCCTGTTGTGGTGGCTAACATTATAGGTCAACGTGTAACGCCCTGGCAAGAGCCTCCGCCGAAGAATGCCTGAGGTACATCTCGATCGTGGGAGGGCTTGGCCGCGGTAATACGTCCCCCGGACATAGAACGATGAGACGGCCTTCAGCTGACTTTCGGCCGCGGGCGCAGCGTCTCCCGAACCGAAACGCCGGCCAGCGGGCCCTCTCGTCGCCCACAGAGAAGAGGGCACGAGTTAAGGGCCATCTTCCCCAGTGATATCATCTACTTGAGACATCTACTCCTTGGAACTCGAAGTTGGCTGCGCACCGTTGGCTGTGGCTTGCCCTGGGGGCGATTACTCTCGTCTTTCTCTACTCCATCAGATCGATCCTGACGCCCTTCGTATTGGCTGGTGTCACCGCCTATGTCCTGCACCCCCTTGTAAGCTGGCTAGAAGACAGGCTTGGCCTGTCGCGCAGGTTGGCCGTCACGGCGGTCTTCGCGGCCTTGCTTTCGGCCGTGACACTTCTCTTGCTGATCCTCGTGCCCCTTCTCGCCCATCAGACGGTTCAGCTCGCCCGCGAGATCCCGAGGGCCCTCGCGCAGATCCGTGCTTACCTGGCCACCTATGACAGCCTCGATATCCTTGGCATCCCTGTCGACGTCCACATCCTTGAGAGATCCATAGACGACCTGACCGCGGAGCTGGCCAAACTGGCAAGCAGGGAGGCGATCCCCGCGGTCTTTCACGCTGCAGAGATCCTCATCAAGACCTTCATCTACCTGGTCACGACCTTCTATCTGCTGCTGCAAGGCCGTGCGCTAATTGGCTGGGCTGTGGAGCTCTTTCCCGAGCAGGCACAGCCGGACGCGAGATTCCTACTAGCCCGCATCAATCGTACCCTTGGCTTCTACGTGAGGGGGCAGGTAATGCTCATAGGGATCATGAGCGCGGCAACTACGGTTGCCCTCTCTATACTTCAGGTGAAATACTCCCTCCTGCTGGGCATCACTACGGGCATTTTGGAGACCATCCCTATCGTGGGTCCCTTCACCGCAGGCACTTTCGCGGTGCTGGTCGCCCTCTTTCAGCAGTCGACCCCCTTCGGATGGACTCCGCTGACCCTTGCTGCTGTCGTGGCCTTGGTTTACTTCGTGCTTCGGCAGACGGAGGACAACCTGGTCATTCCGCTCCTCATAGGCCGGATGGTGGACCTGCACCCGCTCCTCGTGATCTTCTCGGCCATGGCCGGGGCTACTCTCGGAGGCCTGCTGGGCCTGTTGCTGGCCGTGCCAACGGCCGCAGTGCTCAAGATCCTCGCCGAGTACGGCTTCCCGAAACTGACAGGCAAAGCCTCCCGACATCACCTGGAGGCCAGGCCCGGCGAAAGGCTCGACAGCTTCCTGAAGCGGCTGTGGGAGTTGCCGCTGCCGCAGGTGTCCCTATCGGTTCCAGCCTCAGCACTTCCCGAACTAAACACGCCTGAAGGAGCTCAGGCCTTCACGGAGGCCCTCAAAAGCCTCAACCTGCGGCCCACTTTTAATACCGACCACCAGTCGCTGAAGGCCATCGCGGCGCGCTACGGGTGGCCACTGGTAGAAGGCGCGCCTAACCCGTAGCCTGGGAGAATTCCCCATCGAACTCGACTTTATCCACGGTTTCGCGCAACGGCCACTCTGTCTATTGCCCTTCGGCCAGGCCTTATGGTAACCTTTGCCCGATACCTGATCTAGGTGCCGTAACCACGAGGAGCAGCAGAAACGCCGCACCCTTGATAGGGAGGAACGATTGGTAGCAGCGCGATGGGCGGCTCTGGTCGGAGTGGTGATCTTGGCCGTCCACGTGGCGGCTCCGGCGGCCGCAGGAAGCCTCGAGCCCGGAACCCAGGCCAAGGTGTCGGGCACGGAGGGGTGGGGCCTAAGGCTCAGGGAGGGCCCCGGCACCGACCAAAAGGTATTGATCACCATGCCCGAGGGCCAGGTAGTGGACGTGTTGGATGGGACGTCTACCGACGCCGACGGTACCACCTGGTACCGGGTGGCCGTGGGAGACCTGACCGGGTGGTCCTCGGGAAGCTACTTGGTACCAACCGACACAGCTGTCGACGCGAGGGGGCTGAGGGCGGCCGGCAAGGCTGTGGTCGCTAACACGGGCGGCAGTGGGCTTAGATTAAGGGCCGGCCCCAGCCTGGGCGACGCCATCCTGGCAGTCATGCCCGAGAACGATACAGCGGCCATTGCTGGTGGCCCCGTTCTCGACGGTTCTGGGATAGCCTGGTACCAGATCTCCTGGCAGGGCCTGACAGGGTGGTCGATGGGGCTATACCTTTGGCATCGAACTACCCCAGAGGCCCAACCCAGCACCGGCAGCGTAGGAAACGCGCCTCCGAGCCCTTCGGAATTGGGCTCCCAGATCGTTGCCGTTGCTCAGGGCCTGCTCGGGCGCCCCTACAGGTTCGGCGGCAGCTCTCCTGACACGGGGTTCGACTGCAGTGGCTTCGTGCAGTACGTACTGAGACAGGTAGGGATCAGTGTTGGACGCGATGCTCCTGCCCAGTACCAGTATGGAGCAGAAGTTCCCCCGGACCAGCTGGTGCCCGGCGACCTAGTGTTCTTCCAGAACACCTACATGCCAGGGTTGTCCCATGTAGGCATATACGTGGGCGACAGGAAGTTCATCCACGCCAATAACGAGGCCACGGGCGTTATCATAAGCAACCTAGACGACGACTACTGGGCCTCGCGTTGGTACGGAGCCAGGCGGCCTCAGTGACCCCGCCATCCGTCTAGAGCTTTTGGCAAAGGCAGGGCCCCCTCCAAAGCCAGCAGGCGCATTTTCCACTCAATCCCGCCGCTGTAGCCCCCCAGCTTTCCCCCCGAAGCGACGACTCTGTGGCACGGAACAACTATTGGCAAAGGGTTGGCCGCCATCGCAGACCCCACGGCCCTGGCCGCACCAGGTCGGCCGGCCAGGGCCGCTAGCTCTCCGTAGGTGGTAACACCGCCATAAGGGATGCCGCGAGCCGCCTCCCACACATCGGCGAAGAATCCCCCACGGCCCAGGAAGTCCAGCCTGAAGGTAAATTCAACCTTTTGACCGGCGAAGTACTGTACGAGAGGCAGGGAGTAAACTTCGGGCACCCGCGACCACTTGGCCTGGGGATAGCTCACCAAGAGGGCGGCGCGTATCGCTTCCGCATCGCCAGGCAGCTTTAGCCCGCAGAGACCGACGTGGGTCCAGGCAACCCCGGCCCATCCCCATGCCGTCAGAACTAGGCCTATCTCAGGCTGACCTCTGCTGTTCCGTGAGACGCTTGAGCTCGTCGGCAACGTCCGCCAGCTCCTCCTCCAGCTCCCGCTGGTACTCCTCCAACCAACGCGCCATATCCTCCTTGGTCGGCCAACGATGCCTCATGCTGCGGCCAAACCAACTAGGCCTGAAACACATCCATGGAGGGCAGCACTCCCTCCACACGGCGCTAGCCCACATGATAGCCTACCTCCTTCCCACAGGGTGTACTCACGTGTTTCCTTGACCGCAACCCCAGCACAGATCGTCGGGTAACTTAAAGACCACAACTGGTCCACCAACGCATCCAGGGCCTCCAGGGCGTCATCCGCCAGGACATCTACCGCCCCCTCCTCATCGACTCGCATATTGCCGTGCTTGACCAGCGACACATGAATAGGTCTCGTTGCCAACGTCACCTTCTTGCTCCTGCTCTCGGCACCCTTCCAGTTTCACGTACCCTAGACTAGATGCCCGTATCTCCAGCACAGTACCGTCCTCAAGTACAGCCCTCAGCCATCCGTCCATGACGGTAACTCCCCGGGCCAGTAGTTCCTATCCCTCAATTCCCAGCACAACATTGCTGAGAGAATTCCTGTCCCTGAGGGTCTCCCTGAGTACGGGCGGCAAGCTGAGGCAGTTGGAGCACATGTTGCTGCCGGTCATCGGGTCCGGCCTTCCCGAAGCCTCGCCGCACATAGAGCAGCTTGACTTGAACCCCGGTAGAGCCGGTGGCATCAAGCGGCCCTGCACGCTAGCTACGCCGCCACTATGTGGGCCAGCAACATCGCTCGGCCTCCTGGCGTCTCCATACTGGTTATTCTGAGCGCTATGCCTAAAACGCACATCGCATCACCTCCTTTCGCTGCCCCGACATGGCGCTAGCCCACTTGATCCGCAATTTCTTTCTCACACCGCTCCACAAACTGGTTGAGCCAGCTCTGGAGCGACTTCAGATTTTCAAGCATCCCCTTCAGAGCCTCTTCGCCAGCTGGGGTGAGGCTGTAGACGCGCTTGAGGGGGCCCGAGATCTTCAGGGACCACTCCGAGACCACCCACCCGAAAGCCTCCATGGCCCGGAGCACCCGGTACAGATGCCCGATGTCCGGCTGCCTCGGCAGGAATCCCTCATCCACCAGGCTTGTAAGCAGCTGATACCCGTGGGTCGGACCACGTCTCAACAAGGCCAGAATCGCCGCCTGAAGAAACATAGCAGCCGGCGCCCCACGGCTCCTCCGGCCCCTCATTCCCCGTATCATCCACCAGGTCAGCACAGACCACCACCCTGTCTATCTGCAACAGTTATATGACTGTGTCATATAAAACGCAAGATCACTCGGGACGGATATTCCCGTATCACAGTCTGCCCACCAGGTGGGCCAATCGCTCGAGGTCCTCGAAGTACTCCTCTTCATCCCATATCTGGATGTCGGCCACGAAGTGCTGTACCCCTGCAGCTGCTGCCCTCCTCAGGCTGTCCAACACCTCGTCCTCGGAGGACTGAAACTCATCTATCCTTTCGTCCACGAACCTCACCCTGTGGCGCATGGATATAGTGAAGCCCTCCAAAGTCCGACCCACCTCAGCTGCCAGGCCCTTTAGCTCTTCCACAGATCTATGCATCGCCTCGACGCTAAGCCCCGTAGACTGCCACCCGTCGGCGAGCGTCAGTGCCCTACGGCGCGCCGCCAAGCTGTTGCCGCCCACCCAGATAGGCAGCGAACCCTGCGGATGAGGAAGCGTGTAGGCACCGCTAAACCTGTAGAATTCACCTTCGACGGACGGCTGAGGCGCCGACCACATGGCCCGTGCCACCCTTATCGCCTCGTTCGCGAGGCGGCCCCGCTTCCGGAAGGCCACCTGCAGGATATCGAATTCCTTCACCATCCAGCCCGCGGCCAGGCCGAAGATAGCCCTGCCCCGACTCAGCTGATCCAATGTGGCCATCATCTTGGCAAGGATGACCGGATTGCGGTACGGCGCAATGATCACCGAGGTGCCCAGCTTGACCTTCGACGTCACTCCCGCGGCGAAGGCCAAAGTGACGATGGGTTCGAATACCGTGGTGCCGAACCTCGGAGCGTACTCCTCGGGCACCACGATGTGGTCGGTAACCCACAGGGACGCGAAACCAAGCTCTTCTGCCCTGCGAGCTGCCCGTTCTATCGCACCGGCCGACACCTCTCCATAGCAGTTCGGCAAACAGACACCTATCTCCATGGCCATCGCTACCTCACCACCAGGTCCACTTGCCTCACGTGGCGCACATCGATCAGGCCCCTGTCCGTGAGGCGAAGCTCCGGAATTACGGGCAGGGAGAGGAGGGACATGGTCATAAAGGGCGACACTATATGACAGCCCAGCTCTTTCCAGGCCCTCTCCAACGCCTTTATCTGCTGGTCCACCACCTCGACCGGCTCAGTCGACATCAGTCCAGCAACGGGCAGAGGCACCAACGCCAGCACCTGCCCATCCCTAACGGCCACCATGCCTCCCCCGTGCTCAGCCAGGACGTTTGCCGCCGCAGCCATGTCGCCGTCGGACATACCCATCACCAGCAGGTTATGGCTGTCGTGGGCCACCGTGGAGGCCATGGCGCCCGCCTTCAGCCCGAAACCTGTGACCAGGCCTAGTCCTATCTGGCCCGTAGCCCTATGCCGTTCCACCACGGCCAACTTTGCCACATCTAGCTCCGGCGATGCCCTAAGCTCGCCATCCACTACAGGCAGGTCCATCTCTGTGTAAAGGGTTGTGGCCTTGGCCTCCACCGCGCGGATCACCCGCACCCTCACGCTCCCAGAGGCAACGGGCACCTTTATCACGAAATCCTCTGGCCTAAGGGGAGCCTTCAGCCTTACCGAACGCACCGCGTAGTCTGGATACATGAAGCTGGGGAGCTCCACCAGCCACTTTCCTTCAGAGGCCACAAGCACCCCATCGGCGATCACCTTCTCAACGTACGGCTCCCGAAGTTCCTTAAAGAGCACCATGTCCGCCATGCGGCCGGGGGCGATCGAGCCGATCTCATGGGCCAGCCTGAAATATTCGGCGACGTTCAGCGTGATCATCTGAATGGCCCTCAGTGGGTCAACCCCTTCCGCGATGGCCCGCCTAAGTATGTGGTCCAGATGGCCCTCGGAGACCAACGTATCGGCATGGACGTCGTCGGCCACCAGCAGGGCATGGCGAGGATCGAGCCCCTCCTCGGTGATGGCGCGAATGGTCTCGGCCACATCCTTCCAAGCAGATCCCTCCCTGAACTGGACCCACATGCCCAGCCTCAGTTTGGCAACCGCGTCCTCCTTCCGCGTGGATTCGTGGTCACTGCTGATGCCGGCCGCCGCGTAAGCCTGGAGGGCAGGACCCAGGTCGGGGCTGGCCCAGTGCCCTGTTATCACCTTTCGGGCCTCGAGGGTCGCCCTCAGCATGGCGTGCACGTCGGCATCGCCCGCGATTACTCCTGGCATGTTCATCATCTCGCCCAGGGCGGGCACCTCGTCCCATTGGAGGGCCTCCTCAATGTCTGCCGGGCCCAACTCCGCGCCGGCGTCGTCATAGCCGGGGAGGGCGGGCACGCAGGACGGCACCGTCAGGTAGACCTTCAGCGGCAGGCCGCGGCTCTCCTCGAGCATAAGCTTGATACCGGCCACGCCCAGCACGTTCGCTATCTCGTGGTTGTCGATGAAGACGCCGGTGGTCCCGTGAGGGACGACGGCACGACAGAACTGGGTAGGTGTCACCATGGAGCTCTCGATATGCACATGGCTCTCGAGAAACCCTGGAGCCACGTAATGGCCAGCGGCGTCGATGACCTCGGTTTCAGATCCCAGCACGTGCTCGACATCGCCAACTGCCACTATCCTGCCGTGCTTTACCGCCACGTCGGCCGGATAGATCTCCGCCGTGTGGACATTGACCACCTTCCCTCCTCTGACAACAAGGTCGGCTTTGACCTTCCCCTGGGCTGCCATCACCAGCTCCCGGGTAAGGGCTGACAGCGGCTTCCTCTCAAAGTTTCTGGCCATCTCTACACCTCCTGAACACCACTCAAAACCCCACCTATCGCCTCTTCATCGACCTCTGCCGGACTTGCGGCGCTTCAGGGAAGCCAACAGCCCATCGACGTCGAGGGTGTTGAGCACATCCCTAGGGGTAGCCCATCCCCTCCGTGCCGTCGCAACACCGAAGGTCATAAAGTCCAGAGCCTCGGTGTGGTGGGCATCTGTGTCGATAACCAGTTTGACCCCTCGCGATACAGCTAGCCTCACATGGCTGTCCCGAAGGTCCAACCGATCGGGCGCCGCATTGACCTCGAGCACTGTCCCTGTCCTTGCAGCAGCCTCGATGATGCAGTCGATGTCCAGGTCGGCACCTTCCCTCTGGCCGATGAGCCGGCCCGTAGGATGGGCTATTATGTCCACCAACGGATGCTCGATAGCCCGTATCAGCCTCTCCGTAACCTTCGCCCTTTCCTGCCGAAGGCCCGAGTGGAGCGACGCGATCACCAGGTCGAGATCGGCGAGGTCCTCGTCCGGCAGGTCCAGGGTTCCGTCTGACCTGATCTCCACCTCCACGCCGTGAAGGATTGTGAGCTCGGGAAACCTCTCGCGCGCCGCGTCGATCTCGCGGCGCTGTTCTTTGAGCCGTTGCGGGTCGAGCCCACGGGCTATACCCAAGCCTCGGGAATGGTCGGTGATAGCGATGTACTTGAGGCCGCGCCGCAAGGCTGCCGCAGCCATGTCCTCCACACTATCCGCCCCATCGCTCCACCTGGAGTGCATCTGCAGGTCGCCCTTTATGTCACTCAGCTCCACGAGCCTGGGCAGCCTGCCCTCCAGAGCCGCCTCGATCTCGCCCTGGTCCTCCCTCAATTCCGGCGGTATCCAATCCATGCCGAGGGCCCTGTAGAGGGCTCCTTCATCCGCAAAGGTCAGCCTCTCCCCATCGCGGGAAAGCCCGTACTCGCTCAAGTGGTACCCCATCTTCAGGGCAACGTCCCGGAGACGTACGTTGTGGTTCTTGCTCCCCGTGAAGTGCTGCAGGAGAGATCCGTAGTAGTCCGGCTCGAGCACCATGATATCGGCTTGAAGGCCGCCTTTCAGCAGGACGGTCGACTTGTTGCTGCCCTGCGACATCACCTGTTCGACTATGGGAAGGCGCACGAAGGCCTCGACCACCTTCGACGGCTCCCTGGAGGTCGCCAGGATATCTATGTCGCCCACGGTCTCCTTCCGGCGCCTCAGGCTCCCGGCCACCGAGAGATGCACAATTTCCGGGCACGCCTGCCTAAGGGCCGAGAGCAGCGCCTCCGCTGTAGGCCAGGCGATGCCAAGAGGGACCCGCTGGCTCTGCCGCATAAGCATCTCAATGCCCTCCAGGATGCGCTCCTCCGACCTGGCCCCCAGCCCGGGAATGCGCCTCAGCCGCTGCTCCCGGGCAGCCTTCTCGAGATCGGCGATGCCTACAATGCCGAGATGTTCATAGATGACCACCGCCGTCTTGGGACCCACACCTGGCACTCTCAGAAGCTGAGTGATCCCCTCCGGAACTTCCTGGCGCAACCTCTCGAGGAACTGCAAGCTGCCCGTCGCGAGGATCTCCCCGATCTTCGCGGCGATGGCCTTGCCCACCCCAGGGATCTCCTCCAGCTTGCCCTCCCTGTAGAGCTGCTCAAGAGGCCTGGGCTCCCGCGCTATCGAATCGGCGGCCCGCCGATAGGCATTGATGCGGTAGGTCTCCTCGCCCCTTTCACCGTGCGCGGACTTTATCTCCAGGATATCGGCTATCTCGTAGAAGATGTCGGCGATCTCGGCATTAGTCATCGCGGATGTTCTCTCGTGAGGGCACGCCTGAGCAGCTCCTGCGGATTCCTGACCAATATTTCCTCCAGGTCCTCCTCCTTCAGGCCGGCACCGATTACGACTTTCCGCGCCAACTCCTCGGTGAGAAAATCGCCGGGCCCATGGGCATCGCTGTCCACGATGAGACGCGCCCCTACTTCCTTGGCAATCCTAGCTACATGGCCATTGGTAAGACAGTGTCCGCGCCGCGAAGTTAGCTCGAGAAAGATGCCCCGCTCCGCCGCTTTCTCCGCAGCTTCGTAGCTGATCAGCCCAGGATGCCCGATAATGTCCACATCTTCGCACAGAGCAGCGGCCAGGTTCGTGCCGGGCTCAACGGGCTCCACAGGCGTCTCTCCGTGCACTACTACTATTTGGGCACCCGCCTCCCTGGCAGCCCTGGCGACCTTAGGTATGGCCGATGGCGGTACATGGGTAATTTCGACCCCTGCCAGCACCTCTATCGGCCACGAACCCGCTAGCAGCTGACGTTCCGTCAGTACGGTGGACAGGACCGCCCGCAAATTTCCCACGCTGGCGTGGTCCGTTATCGCAAGGGCAGCATATCCGCGCACCATGGCCCGCCTTGCCTGTTCCACGGGAGAAAGTTCGCCGTCGCTCAGAAACGTATGGGTGTGAAAATCGTATATCATGCCAGCCAGCTCGAACCGGCAGGTTTGAACCCGAGGCCGGATAAGGGTATACTGCCGTTTGGCTAAAGAATTATAGCACCGAAGGTCCCGCAATCCATGGCTCAGAGACAACCCGCCTTGCCCGCCTTCGCCCGTTACTCAGATGAACTTCGTGCGGAACTGCAGAGGCACCTTCCGATCCCCAGCGGGCCCGCCGCAACCCTGTACGGAATGTTGTGGTACCACATGGGATGGTTGGACGAAGGTCTAAACCCCGCGTCCATCGAGGTAGGGAAGCGGCTGCGGCCGATTCTCCTCCTGCTCACGGTGGATGCCCTCGGTGCCAACTGGCGAAAGGCCCTCCCAGCGGCCGCCGCGGTCGAACTCGTGCACAACTTCTCGCTCATTCACGACGATATAGAAGATGCCAGTGAGGAAAGGCGGCATCGGCCTACCCTTTGGAAGCTGTGGGGGGTGCCCCAGGCCATCAACGCGGGGGACCTGCTCTTCGGCCTCGCTCGCCATGCCCTCCTGCGCCTGCGCCAGACAGGGTATGGTGCCGATACCGTGCTTACGGCCATAGATCTGCTGGACCAGGCGGTCCTGCAGCTCTGCGAAGGCCAACACAGGGACCTTGCTTTCGAAGACCAGGCGAGGGTAGGGCTAGACGAGTATCTGGATATGATAGCCGGCAAGACCGGCTCCCTCATGGCTTGCTGTACCGAGTTGGCAGCCCTTCTGGCCGGGCGCGAAGAATTTCGCCCGGCCAGCCGAGACTTTGGCTTCCAGCTCGGCATGGCTTTCCAGATGCAGGACGATGTGCTGGGCATATGGGGAGACCAGGCCCTGACAGGGAAATCCTCCGAAAGCGACATCTTCCAGAGAAAGAAGAGCCTGCCAGTGGTGCTCGCCATGCAGGCGGCCAGACCCGAAGATGCCCTCCGCCTCGAAAGAATGTATTACAGCTCCATAGGTGAGGAGGAGTACAGGACGATCCTGGACATCTTGGAAACCTACCGTATTAGGGAAGAAGCTGAGGCCATGGCGCGTCAGAGGCTCCAGATGGCCCTTCACAGCCTTCAGTCTCTGCCAGTTACAGGTGAGGGCAAGCAGGAGCTGGAGGCCATAGCCAGGTACCTGGTCCACAGAGAAGCGTGAGGGGCCTTGACAAATCCTCCCGTGCGCCATACCTTTGTAGCTTGGGGATCACTCCCAGCAGTGGATTCCCTGCAGCCTGCCCTCCGGGCAGGAACTGGTGTGTAGTCCTATGGCCAGGATACTCTTCGGCATCAGCTCGTGGGGACTTGGCCATGCAACCCGTGACCTGGTGTTGATCAGGGCGCTGCTGAGGGAACGACACCAGGTAACCGTCATATCTACGGGGCGAGCCCTAACCCTCCTACAACGGGAGCTGGGTGACCAGTGTGAGTTTTTAGACTGGCCCGACGGCCCCAAGCCGTTGGCTGCCTCCGAAACCTCCGCCTACGCCAAGTTCACGCTGTCCCTACCCCTGCTGCTTAGGTCGATCCTGGTGGAACACCAAACCCTTCAGGAGCTGCTGGCGACCCGAAAATTCGACCGCATCATATCGGACTTCCGGTACGGGATATACAGCAGCAAGGTGCCGACCTTCCTGATCTCTCACGGCCTGCGGCTGATAGCTCCGAACCGAAACCCTACCATCGAGATGGCCTTCGAGCTGTTCAACGCCCGTTGGTTCGAGCCCATGCGCCGCATCCTAGTGCCGGATTTCTCGTCGCCGTCCCTGGCGGGCGATCTGAGTCACAACCTCCGTTTCTTCGACCCAGAAAAGCTCGAGTACATCGGCATACTGTCCAGCATCGGCAGACACCAGGCAGAGGAGGACATCGACTGCTTCATCTCCGTATCGGGACCCGAGCCCCAGAGGACCATCTTCGAGCGGATGGTCCTCCGCCAAGCGGTTAACCTTCCGGGACGTGTGGTGGTGGCCCTCGGCAGGCCAGAGGACGCCAACGGCCACCGAACCGTCGATAACGTCGAGGTGTACAATTATCTCGACCGTAGGCGCCAGGAGGAGATGATGAATCGGGCCAAGGTGATCGTCACCAGGTCCGGTTACAGCACCCTGATGGAACTAGCAGAACTTGGCAAGCGGGCCCTCCTGGTGCCCACTCCTGGCCAGACCGAGCAGATTTACCTGGCTCGGTATCACAGGAACCTGGGCTCGTACTACTCGGTCGATCAGTCCAAACTGAACCTGAGCAGGGACACGGCCAGGGCAGTGAGCTTCGCTGGCTTCAGTCCACCCCACCGAACGCAGGAGGCCGTCGAGAAATTTCTGGCCATCGTAACCTCATGAAGGGGAGGGAAGCGCTTTGAGGCTTCTCAATTCAAAACTGCTCTACCCGGGCATGCACATTAAAAGGTGGCTCGTCCTAATGCTCTTGGGCATAGCCTCTCTGGCTTTGGGGATAGCCTATGTCCTGGTCGAGATCTACCGAAGCACACCGCTCCCGGAGTTCACTTACTATCTGACCCTTCAGTTCTGGCCAAGGCCTGTGAGGGGCATACTCTTCTTCGGATTCGGGATCGCATCTACCGTATACGGCTTCCTGCGCCTAAACAGGACCATCCTCGGGACCATAAGCCCTCAGGGCTACACTAACTGGATCGAGACCCTCTACAGGCGTATGCAGCTCGCCAGGGGACCGAAGATCGTGGCCATTGGAGGCGGAACAGGCCTCTCGACCCTTCTGCGAGGCCTAAAGCAGTACACCAGCAACCTGACGGCCATAGTCACAGTAGCCGATGACGGTGGAAGCTCGGGCCGCATTCGCCAGCAGCTGAAGCTTCTGCCACCGGGCGACATCCGCCAGTGCATAGCAGCTCTAGCCGATGCCGAGCCCCTGGTCACTCAGCTGTTCGAGTACCGCTTCGAAAAGGGCTCCGAACTCGAGGGGCACTCCTTCGGCAACCTCTTCATCGCGGCAATGGCCGGCGTGACAGGCAGTTTCGAGAGGGCTGTCCAGGAGTCCAGCAGGGTACTTGCGGTGCGGGGCAGGATCCTACCCTCCACCCTGGATGACGTCACCCTGTGGGCAGAGCTGGACAACGATACTACGGTGGCGGGCGAATCCCGCATACCAGCCAGCGGCTGTCCCATCCGGAGGGTTTTCCTGTCGCCGGCCAACGCCTCGGCCTACGCGGAGGCCGTCCAGGCCATCCTGACCGCGGACCTGGTGGTGGTAGGCCCTGGAAGCCTTTATACCAGCATCTTGCCCAACCTGTTGGTCAAAGATATAGCCCGGGCGCTCATGGTCACCTCCGCCCCTGTGGTCTACGTTGCCAACATCGCAACTCAGCCGGGGGAGACCATAGGTTACGACCTGGTGCGTCACCTGAAGGCCATCATCGACCACGTGGGGTTCGAGCCCTTCGAGTACGTCCTGGCGAACAATCGCGTGCCAAGGCCCATGCCCCCCGAGTGGAAGGTGGACTACGTGCTGGCGGATCAGCTCAGCTCCCCCATCTTCGGCGCAGAACTCATAACGGCCGATCTCATAAGTGAGGAAAGGATCACCAGACACGATCCGGCCAAGCTGGCCGCCGCCATCATGCAGATAGCAAGCAGAGGAACCCGCCCTTCCCGCGAAAGGATCCACGAAACTCCTGCCCCGGTGGCTTGACAACGCGGCCCAGGGTGGGTTAAAGTGATTATCGACAGCCTAAGGTGCTGACACAGAAAATTGAAATAGGTCTGGACTCTTATCCAGAGAGGCGGAGGGACCGGCCCTGCGAAGCCTCGGCAACCAGCGCGGTAGCGCCAGGGTGCCAATTCCGGCAGAGTAATTCTGGAAGATGAGAGGACAGCCTGGCTTGCCAGATGGACCTCTTCTTGCAGAAGAGGTCCTTTGTTCTAGCAGATCACACGGGAGAGGAAGTTGAGCACCACCGGCGGCCTGACCTACATGTGACCGATAGCGCAGATTTCAACCCTGCGACACAGCGGTGCTGTGAGCACCGCACAACACCATCAAGTTTTGTCACGGAGGCTTATGGGAAATGTCCAGGATAAAGGGTTTGCGCTGTCGGGAGTGCGGCAACGAACTCCCTCTTCAACCAGCCTATGTGTGCGACCTCTGCTTTGGTCCTCTGGACGTAGTCTACGATTATGAATACATTAAATCGTACATATCGCGAGACAGGATATCCTCTGGCCCCAAATCGATCTGGAGATACGTAGACCTGCTCCCAGTTTCGGGCGAACGGCTGGTGGACCTCCACGCGGGCTTCACGCCGCTGGTCAAGGCCGACAATCTGGCCCGGGCATTGGGCCTGCGCAACTTGTACCTCAAGAACGACTCCGTCAATCCCACCTTCTCCTTCAAGGATAGGGTAGTGGCCATCGCATCCACAAAGGCCATAGAGTTCGGCTTTGACACAATAGCCTGCGCATCTACGGGTAACCTCGCAGGGTCCGTGGCTGCTCACGGGGCAAAGGCTGGCCTGAGGACCTTCATCTTCATTCCGGCCGACCTGGAGCAGGGCAAGGTGATAGGCACTGCTGTGTACGGCCCGACCGTCGTCGCCATCAAGGGCAACTACGACCAGGTTAACCGGCTCTGCACAGAGATCTCAGAGAAGTACAGCTGGGCCTTCGTTAACATCAACCTGAGGCCCTACTACTCGGAGGGCTCAAAGACCCTGGCCTTCGAGGTCGTTGAGCAGCTGGGCTGGAGGGCTCCCGACCACGTGGTCGTCCCCATAGCTTCCGGGAGCCTGCTGACCAAGATAAAGAAGGGCCTGGACGAGTTGGCCAAGGTAGGACTGATCGACCCGCCCTACACCCGCATCTCCGGTGCGCAGGCCCAGGGATGTTCGCCGGTTGCAAAAGCGTTCAAGGAGGGCGTGGACGATATAACGCCCGTGGTGCCAAACACCATAGCTAAATCGTTGTCCATCGGCAATCCCGCAGACGGCTACTACGCCCTCCAGGTCGTCCGGGCGACCGGCGGAGCGGTGGAGGCCGTATCCGACGATGAGATCGTGGAGGGCATCAGGCTTCTGGCCCGCACCGAGGGCATTTTCACCGAGACAGCGGGCGGAGTTACCGTGGCTGTCCTTAGGCGCTTGGCCGAGGCCGGCGTGATCCATCCGGATGAGCTCACCGTGGCCTACATAACCGGAAACGGTCTCAAGACCCAGGAGGCAGTGGCTGGGCACTTGGAGCAGCCCATCACCATAGCTCCCTCGCTGGCCGACTTCGAAGCGGCTCTCCAGGAGAGAGACCCAAGGGCACTGTCCGTCCCGGCCTGAACCCTCGAGGCTTTAGCGCCTCGGGCCTGGCAAGCCCAGCTGGGGAACTTCCTTACCGGGTCAGTGCAACGGCAGGCCCCCAAGCACGAATACCTTGCCCAGCGCCATGTCGGCCACAAGGATCTCCGCTCCGGAGGTGATGGCCAGCCCCATGGGTTGTCCTAGGCCCGCAGCTAGATCTACAACCTGCCCATCGGCAGTACCGTCCGGCTTCAAGCCAACCACTGAAACTTTGCCGCTTCCAGCTTGCCCCGGGAGGTAGCTGCCGAATATCAGCCACCAGCCACCACCTTCCCGCTCCAGAGCCAAGAGGCCCGACGGCACGCGCCTGGCCTCCAGCCTCAGGATAGTGTTGGGCACGTCGCTGCAGGCGTCTGGCCCTAGCCGACCGCACTCGGGCCATCCGAGGTGGTCGCCATTCCTCACCAGAAGCAGCCGGCCCGTCGAACCGTCGACACCCCCTGCAGTGGCAACCAGAGCCGTGGGATCTGACCCAGGGAGCCACGCAAGGCCGTGCAGCTCCCCCGCGCCGCTCGCGAAAATCGGGATCCTTCCGGTTTTTAGGTCTAGAACTAGGATGCTCCCGCGCAGGGACTCTGTGCCCACACAGGTGCTACAGTCCGTCCCCACAGCAAAAAACACGTATCGATCCTGACCAGCCGCCAACGCCGCACCAGGAGCGACGTTGCTCGCCAGTTCGTCAGCCCACGGGGTAATGCGCTCGGCCTCTCCGTCCCCATTCCAGTCCTGCAGGGCATCGAGCCGGCCCCTCGAAAGGAGCACTAACGAGCCTTGAAACCACAAGATACCAGCTGGATTGTAGAAACCCCTGGCGATCAGGGTTGGACTGGGACCTCCAAGCCTGAGCACATCCCCTCGCCGTAACACCACGTATCTAACGCCTCCTGCACCTTCGACGATGCCCACAGGCTTATCCAGCCCTCCCACCAGCACGTCCAGCCGTGGACCCTGGGCAACAGGGTGGGGCACACCCGAAGTGGGTGACGGAAGCGCGGTAGCCTCTGGGACCGTCGTTGGAGACGGCGTGGGCGTCTCATGGATGACGGTACCATTTAGCTCGGGGACGCAGGAAGAGATGAGGAGTGCGAGCCCAACGAGACCATGGGGGATCAGTTTCATCCGATATAATCCCTTTAATTGCGTTTCAAGCAGTGCCCTACCCGGAGCGCATGTCCTACACTACCATTTGGGAGGTAACACCGCACCATGGGCGATCGGACCGTAGCCATAATTGGTGGCACAGGCGACCTCGGTTCCGGACTGGCCCTCAGATGGGCCCAGGCGGGGATCGAGATCATAATTGGATCCCGCGATTCTAACAAGGCCGTACATTCCGCCGAAGGGATGCTCGAGCGCCTTGGCCCGAAGGCCCGCATCCGGGGCGCCTCCAATGAGGAGGCTGCAGCTTCCGCACCCATCGTGGTCCTGTGCGTGCCATACGAAGGACAGGCCCGCATCCTCCAGGCGATCGCACCCTGCCTAAGGCCGGGCACCGTAGTCGTCGACACAACCGTTATCTTTCCTGCCAAGGATGCTGAGAGGCCTCGGGAAAGCGCTGCAGAGATCACGCGGAGGCTCCTGCCCGAACACGTGAAGCTGGCCGCCGCTTTCCATACGGTTAGCTCCCACGCCTTGGAGGATCTATCTTCACCGCTGGACTGCGACGTTCTGATGTGTGGTGACGAGGACGCAAAGGCGGCCCTGGCAGAACTCGTCGCGCTAATCCCCGGGGCCCGGGCCGTGGACGCCGGCAAGCTTTCCAATGCCCGGTATATCGAGCCCATCGTCTTCCTGCTGATAGCCATCAACCGCAGGTACAAGACGAACCGTGCAGGCATCCGCATTACGGGACTGAGCAGGCCATTATCCTGATAGAATCTGAAGAACCGAGGGACCTCCACCCATGAGTTTGCCGAAAGTCGTATTTCCCGAAGGTGCTGCGTGCCTCAGGGCCGCCAGCGACTTAGATCCCCTAAGGCCCTATGCCGAGGTGGTCGTCTTCTCTGATCTGCCCGGGACAGAGGACGAGCTGGTGGAGCGTATCCGCGATGCCGATGCCATAGTGGTCGATTACTCGCGCATAACGGCATCGGTGATGGAGCGGTGTCCCAAGTTGCGGCTAATCGCCTATCTGGGCGTAGGCGTCTGGACCGTTGTAGATGTGCCCGAGGCGAGCCGCCGCCGGATAGCCGTGGCCATAGCGCCAGCCTACGGCACCAATGCTGTGGCCGAACACGCCCTCGCCCTGTTGCTGGCCTCGGCCCGCAACATCGTCCGCGGGGACAGGGAGGTCCGACAGGGCATCTGGGATCAGGCCTTAGAGGGCATTGAGCTAGCTGGCAAAACCCTCGGCATCATCGGCCTGGGGCCGATAGGGGCCCGTGTGGCAGATCTCGGCAACTGCTTAGGCATGAAGGTGCTCTGCTATACCCTCTCGCCCACCCCCGAACGGGCAAGGGCCCACCGGGTGGAGTTCGTCTCGTTGCAGGAGCTCCTTCAGCGCTCCGACTTCATCAGCATCCACATCATGTACAGTGAGACTACCCACCACTTGCTGGGAGCCGAAGAGCTTGCGATGGTGAAGCCGGGCGCGATCCTCGTCAATACGGCCAGGGCCGAGGTTGTGGACACCGAGGCGTTGGTCGCAGCGCTGAAATCGGGAAGGCTCAGGCACGCCGCCATCGACGTCTTTGAAAGGGAGCCGGTTGGCCCAGAGCACCCCCTCTTCGAACTCGACAACGTGACCCTCACGCCCCACTGGGGCTACAACACCCCCGAAGCCAAGAGCCGGATGCTCTCCATAACCCTGGACAACGTAGTCTCATTCCTGCAGGGGAGGCCGAAGAACATCGTCAACCCAGAGGTACTCTAACCCTGGCCTGACACCTCGCGGCCCTTGGGATACGACCCCAACACTTTGACGAAGGTCGACCGTGTGGTCAGGTCCTCCATCGCGTCGCGGCAGTTTGGCTCTTCCACGTATCCCTCATAATCGACATAGAACACGTACTCCCAGGGCCGCTGTCTGCTGGGACGCGACTCCAGCTTCGTGAGGTTTATCCCGCGCGTGGCGAAGGCCCCGAGGCTGTGGTAGAGGGCACCCGGTACGTTCCTGGTGGCAAACACTATGGACGTTTTGTAGCCGTTCGAGGCGTCCAGATCCGCCTGCCACGCGCGCAGCTGTGGCGATGTCCTCTGGCCCACCACAATGAACCTGGTGTAGTTGTGCGGATTGGTCTCGATGTTCTCCGCCAGCACCGCCAGTCCGTAGATGTCCGCGGCCCTTTTACTGGCCACCGCCCCAGCCCTCACAAGCTTCATCTCCCGGATCATCTTCGCCGAACCAGCCGTATCGTAGTGGGGTACAACGGACGCCCTCAGGGCTCGCAGGAACTCTTCGCACTGAGCCAAGGCCTGGGGATGGCTGTAAACTTCCTGGATGTCCTTCAGCTCTGTACCGGGCAGGGCGAGCAGGCAGTGGTGGATATGAGAGACGCTCTCGCCGAATATCCAGAGCTCGTGTCTCAGCAGCAGGTCATAGGTCTCGTTGATGCTTCCAGCCTGCGAGTTTTCGATGGGCACCACCGCTGCGTCCGCCTCGGATCTTACAACCAGCTCGAAGGCCAGGGAGAGGGTACTGCATGGCACCGGCTCGGCCTCTTCGAAAAGAGCGGCCACAGCCTCCTCACTGTAAGCACCGCGCTCTCCTTGGAAAGCTACCCTCAATCTATCCTCCCTCAGTAGGTTATCTGGTCCGCCAGGCGTTCCACCAAACTGCGGCTGATGCCTCGTACCTTCACCAGATCCTCCGGTCCATTATAGGGACCGTTCTGCTCCCTGTACTGTACGATCCGCTGGGCGAGCACAGGGCCAATGCCAGGGAGTGCCTCCAGCTCCCCTGCAGAAGCCGTGTTCACGTTAACCTTACCAGCCCCGACGCCCGACGTAGGCGTGCCCGCGCTCTGGGTCAGCCCCTTGTCCTTGGCGGGAACCACGACCTGCATCTCGTCCCGCAGCCGCTGAGCAAGGTTGATCCGTGCCAGGTCAGCGCTTTCCAAGGCTCCCCCCGCGGCTTTTAAGGCCTCCTCCACTCTGTCCCCCGGATGGAGCTCATAGACCCCAGGGTTCGCCACAGCTCCCAGGACATAGACCTTGATGGGGGCAGGGGTCGCCGTAGCTATCCCGAGCTTGTCAGTTCCCTTCGGCTGGTACAGGAGCACCACGAGGCCGGCCAGCACAAGGCCCGAAAGCAGGCCAACCGAAAAGAGCATCCCCTTGGCAACAGCATCCTTGAACAAAGGTCGACTCCAGTTGGCTTAGATTCTACCTTGTAGCCTCTCTGCTTTGCACTGCCCGGCCGTCGGCGCTATTATCTCACCCATGCAAGAGGCTCTGCGACGCGTCCCGATACCGGTCACCTTGGCAGCCTTCTGGCTCGCATCCATGGCCCTTGCCCAAAGCGAGCTTGTGCTGCCGGCCCTCGGCCTGGCTGCTGTGGCGGCTGCTTTCTTGCCCTTCGGGAGAATCGGGGTCATCCATGGAGCTGGGGGGCTTTTGGCGATATGGCTGGCCGCCGCAAGGCTTGGCCTGCAGCCCGATCCTGCCCAAGAGCTGGACCCAAGCCTCCTGCAACCTGACACGCTGGGCATGACGGGGGTGATTGGCTCTCAGCCCCAGTTTCGCGCCGGAGCCCAGTCCTTCGTGCTCGAAGCCGAGGAGCTGGTGCTGGCCAACGGCCCACAGGCCGTAAGGATGAGGGCCTTCGTCAGGTACATGGGCTACGAGCAGCTGGAGGAGGGCACGCGGGTCCATCTGAAGGGCACGTTGACGCAGGCGCCGCGGGCCGAGGCCGGAGGTTTTGGCCTGTGGCTCGAGGGGCAACGTATCCGATACAACCTCCGAGCTTACTCAGCCCAGAGCCTGGGTCCCGCCGGTTGGGATCCCTTTCGGGACTTACGACAGCGGCTCAGGCAGGCCACCCTCAGGAGCCTGCCGGATCCCGTGGCGGCCGTGGTCCTCGCCCTATCCCTAGGAGACACCAGCCGGATACCTCCGGACGTGCGCGACTGGTTTGCCGGTACGGGAACTGCTCACTTTCTCGCCCTCAGCGGATGGAACATCAGCCTAGTAGCCGGCCTTCTGCTTGCGCTCATCACTCCTCTGGCTGGCCGCCGTTGGGCGGCAGCAGTGTCCATCGCAGGCATTGTGGGCTACGTGGCCTTGGTCGGCCCCCAACCTTCCGTTGTCCGGGCAGGCATTATGGGCGTCATGGTCGCGCTCGCCATGGCAGCATACCGGGGCCACAACAGCCTCGCCACAGTGAGCGTGGCGGCGTTGCTGATGACACTGATCGATCCAGGTTTTTTACGCGACCTGGGCTTCCAGCTCTCCTTCGCGGCTACCCTGGGCATCGTCCTCCTCGGCCCTCAGCTTAGGCCGCCAAGCCTGCCCAGGGCGCTGTCCGACCCTCTGGCCGCCACCTTGGCGGCCTCGGCCGCCGTACTACCGCTCACCGCCGCTACCTTCGGAAGGTTTTCTCTGATCGCCCCCCTGGCAAACCTGGTGCTGGCCCCTCTGCTGCCCGTCTGCGTCCTCCTGGGAACGGCCGCCTCCATCGCAGGAATCGTCTCACAAGAGCTGGCCAACGTTGTCGCCTGGCCCACATGGCTGTCCTGCCAAGCCTTACTGAGCCTCCTAAAGTCGATGAGCTCCCTACCAGCTTCCAGCGTATCGGTGCACTTTCCGCCGCCTGGGGTGCTTGTCGTCTATCTGGGGCTTGGTGCCCTCGGACTGGCCCTCTGGCAGAGACACCACTCCCTCTCCCTGTACCTCGGCGGCGCCGTCGCCGGCCTGACGCTTGGCCTCCTCCTGCTACCTGTCTTCCCGTGACAGGACAGATACGCCTGGGCGCTAAGCGCGGCTCCACGCCCGGCAAGCCATGGCTCCGACCGAAGCCACCCTCCTCGAGGCCTTGCCTCGGAGCGGCAACGGTCCAACGTAAGGGACGATGGACCCGCAGTACCACTACCCAACCCCTCGGGCTCTGGCGGAGCCCCGCGTCAAACTTGCCCCCACAACTCAATAAGGTGGTAAGCGGTACGTGGACACCACGGACGTCTCATAGCGCCCACGAGGGTCGGTTTGGACCACCTAGAGAGCCATCTCTACCCGCTGGCGAAGCTGCCCACAGGACCCTGCAACACGGAGGCCGTTTGCAAAGCAGTTGGCCCGAAACAGGATCCCCGCTGGGCCCGCGTGGCCTCGTCAGGGCTTTCTGGTTTTCGCGCGGTCGCGCTGTGTCGCAACCGCCAAATGACGATAGCCGCCGATTTCGTTCGGGGTCACTGCACCGACGAGCTCCGAGTTTGGAGTACCACCCGCCATGACAGCTCGACTGCCCTGCGCACCTGCCGCGGTAGGTTGATAACCACCAGCTGCTGTGGTACCCTATAGCGTCGTCTCCTGCCATCGAGTCCGGACCGCCCCCGAGCGAGAGCTATGAACCGTAGGCTCGTATCCTTGCTAGCAACCCTGACCTTGCTCCTGGCCCTGGTGCCGGAGAAGGCCCTTGCGGAGCCCTTCGCCGACCCAGCCTTTCAAAGGCTCTGGGCGCGCACCGACTCCCTGGTTGCCAGTCAACTGGTCGACCGCACCTGGTACTGGGGTCCTCAGCCCGTGTGGTCGGGTCAGGAGGACTATCAGGAGTCGCCAGGCGGAAAACGGTTGGTACAGTATTTCGACAAAGCACGCATGGAGATAACAAATCCAGGCGGCGAGCGAAGCTCTCCTTGGTTTGTAACCACTGGTCTGCTGGTGAGAGACATGGTTGCTGGCACAGTGCAAGTGGGGAACAGTGCCGTCCTGAGCCGCACGCCCGCCCAAATTACGGTGGCGGGGGACCCTCTCAAGGACAATCCTAACGCGCCCACTTACGCTACCTTCCACGATCTCGCCAGCCTCGACGGCTCTCGCCGGGCCGCCCCCCGTATAGGCCAACCTGTGACCGCCGTAGTGCACGCTGACGGCTCGGTAACTGAGAATCCCGCCCTCGGCAACGACCCAGCGGCCAGGATAGCCTATTATGACGACAACCTCGGTCACAACATACCTCAGGCCTTCTGGAGCTTCATGAACCAGACGGGGCTCGTGCTCGAAGACGGTGTCTACCGCAATGCCCTCCTCATCGACTGGGTCTTTACCATGGGCTATCCCATCACCGAGCCATACTGGGCGAGGGTCAGGGTAGGCGGCGTCGAAAGGGACGTGCTGATACAGCTCTTCCAGAGGCGTGTCCTCACCTACACGCCCACCAACCCGCCGGGTTGGCAGGTGGAGATGGGCAACGTTGGCCAGCATTACTACCAGTGGCGGTATGGCCAGGCACAGGCGGCTTCTCTCTCGGTTTCCCCCAAGGTGGGCGCGCCTGGGGATGAGTTCCATTTCGTGGGCACGGGCTTCACGCCGTGGGAATCCGTTGGGTTCTGGGCCACAGCTCCGGATGGAACAGTATACGGGGCCCCGAAACAGACCCTAGCTGACGCGAACGGCAAGGTCTACATATTCTTGGCGGCGCCTCAGGGCATCCCTGCCGGCACATGGTACATGACCGCAAAGGGTACCAGCAGCGGCCTCACCGCTGTAGCCTCGTTCCGGGTTCAGCTCGAGCTTGCACCCATGGCCGTGGGCATATCTTTCGAGCCCGGCGAACCGACGCCTGGCTCCTCGGTGCACGTAACTGGCGCGAACTTGGCTCCCACGGAGGTCGTCTCCCTGACGCTGACCAACCCCGCGGGAGCATCGTCCACCCTAACGCCGGTGACAACCACAGCCTCGGGGACCTTTACCACCACCATCGTCCTAACACCCACAGCACCCCTGGGGCGTTGGCATTTAACCGCCGTCGGCCAGACAAGCGGACGGACCGGGGTCGGCTACTTCGATGTCAAACAGCCCTGAGCTCGAATTGGTAGACAGCCACTGCCACCTGGCCACCGATGAGTTCGAGGCCGATCGGCACCAGGTGGTAGAAAGGGCGGCCAGGGCAGGGGTTCGCATCATCGTCAACGTGGCCTACGATGTGGACTCATGCAGAAAGGCGTTGGCCCTAGCCGAGGCCGAACCCAACCTACCATGCACTGTAGGGCTCCATCCCCACGAGGCCAAGAGCTTCTCTCCGGAACTAGGTGGCTTGATCGTTGAGATGGCCCAGGCCCCACAGGTGGTTGCCGTAGGCGAGACAGGGTTGGACTACTTCCGAATGCTCTCGCCGCGCCAGGAACAGTTGCGGTCCTTCCGTTGGCATCTGGAACTAGCGGCCCGCACCCACAAGCCCGTCGTCATCCACAACCGGGACGCCGACGCGGACGTGGCCGAGGAACTCGCCAGATTCGGGGGAGAGGTGCTGCCCATACTGCACTGCTTCTCGAGCACCGACCCGCATTACCTGGAGGCGATGCTTCAGCTGAAGGCCATGATTTCCTTCGCTGGCAACCTAACCTACCCGGCAATGAAGGCTCTGAGGCAACTGGCAGCCCTAGTGCCAGCGGATCGCCTGCTTGTGGAGACGGACGCACCCTACCTGCCACCTCAGCCATGGCGAGGTCAGCGGAACGAGCCGGCCTACCTCCACGAGACAGTGCGTGCGTTGGCTAAGGCCTTGGAGAAGGATCCCAAGGCCATTGCCAGGCTCACCTTTCAAAATGCCCTTAGGACCTTCGGCCTAAACGGCCTGGTCGACAGGAGCACAGACGCCCTCAGCTCACCACAATGTTGACCAGCCTGCCAGGTATATAGATGAAACGCTCGACCTTTCGGCCGTTCAGGTAGGTCTGAAGCTTCTCGTTCTTGAGCACTAAGTCGCGAAGCTGCGCCTCATCTATATCAGCGGAGACCACAATGCGGTCGCGCACTCGTCCGTTGACCTGTACGGCGATCTCCACCTGGGTTTCGGCCGCCAGCTCCGGATCCCACTGAGGCCATGTCTGCTCGTGGATGCTGGGCTTTCCGCCACAGGCCTGCCACAGTTCCTCCGTAATGTGGGGCGCGAAGGGCGCCATCAACAGAAGGAGTTTGCGCCCCGCCTCATGGAACGCCGGGGTGACGCCGAACCGATCCCGGTGGGCCGCCATGGCGTTCACCAGCTCCATCATCGCGGACACGGCAGTGTTAAAGTGGAACCGTTCGATGTCGTTCGTGACCCTCCTGATAGTCTTGTGCAGCATCCTCAGCAGATCCCTGTCCGCATCGGTCAGGGTCTCCGACGGGGGCAGGGGACGGTTGATGTCCACATTCCCCAGGATGAGCCTCCACACGCGGTTGAGGAACCTCAGCACCCCGTCGGCGCCCTGGGTGGTCCATTCCGCATCGAGCTCTGGCGGTGCCATGAACAGGATGTACATCCTGGCCGTGTCCGCGCCGTGGCTGTCGACTATTTCGTCCACAGCCACTACGTTACCCTTGGACTTAGACATCACCACCCCGTCCTTAAGGATCATCCCCTGGGTGAAGAGGGCGGCAAAGGGCTCACGGACAACCACCAGACCCATGTCGTGGAGCACCTTCGTGAAGAACCGCGAATACATGAGGTGAAGGATCGCGTGCTCCACACCGCCGGTGTACTGGTCCACGGGCATCCAGTAGTTGACCCTTTCGGGGTCGAAGGCCGCCCTGTCGTTGCGCGGATCACAGTAGCGCAGGAAGTACCAGGAAGAATCCACAAAGGTATCCATGGTATCCGTCTCGCGGCGCGCCGCAACACCACACCGAGGGCAGTTCACGTTCACAAACTGGGGCACCGAAGCCAGGGGCGACTCCCCCGTAGGTCGAAACTCGACATTCTCCGGCAGCAGGACAGGGAGCTGGTCCTCGGGCACGGGCACCACACCGCACTTCGGGCAATAGATTATCGGGATGGGGCAGCCCCAGTAGCGCTGTCGGCTGATGAGCCAGTCCCTCAGCCTGTAGCTAACGGCGCGCTTGCCCCAACCCCTCTCCTCCAGATAGCGAACTATCGCTTCCTTGCCCTCCTCGCTGGCCATGCCTGTGAAGGGGCCCGAGTTCACCATGGTGCCTGCACCGGTGTAGCAAGTGCCCTCGGCCACGCCGGCCTCGGGCGGAGCCTTTATGACCTCCACTATCGGGAGGCCGAATTTGACAGCAAACTCATAGTCCCGTTCGTCGTGAGCTGGCACGGCCATTATGGCGCCAGTGCCGTAGCCCATGAGGACGTAGTCGGCTATAAAGATGGGGATACGCTCGCCCGTGAAGGGGTTTATACAGTAAGCGCCGATGAATACGCCCGTCTTCTCCTTCTCCGCCGACAGCCGCTCTATCTCAGTCTCCCGGCGCGTCCTCTCGATGTAGCTCTCGACCTCCTGGGCGCGGCCCGGCGCGGTCAGCTCGCGAACGAGAGGATGCTCGGGAGCCAGCACCATGAAGGTAGCCCCGTAAACCGTGTCTGGGCGGGTGGTGAACACCTTGATCACGTGGTGGCCGTCCGCTACAGGGAAGTCGATCTCGGCCCCCTCACTGCGACCTATCCAGTTCCTCTGCATGACCTTGACCCGTTCGGGCCAGGCGTCGAGGGTTTCCAGGTCCCGCAGCAGCTCCTCGGCATAGGCTGTGATCCTGAAGAACCACTGCTCGAACTCCCGCTTGGTGACCTCAGTGCCGCAGCGCCAGCAACGTCCATCTATGACCTGCTCATTGGCGAGGACGGTGTTGCACGATGGGCACCAGTTCACCGGCGCCATCTTCCGATAGGCCAGCCCTCGCTCGTAGAACTTCAGGAATAGCCACTGCGTCCACTTGTAATAGTCCGGAAGGCACGACGTAACTTCCCGATCCCAGTCGTAGACCATGCCCATCTTGAAAAGTTGCTCCTTCATGCGGGCGATATTGCGCAGGGTCCACTCCTTGGGATGGATACCCCTTTGAACGGCAGCGTTCTCCGCCGGCAGGCCGAAGGCATCCCAGCCCATGGGGTTCATCACGTTGAAGCCCTGCATGGTCTTGTAGCGGGCTAGAAGGTCGCCAATGGTGTAGTTGCGCATGTGGCCCATGTGCAGGTCGCCCGAAGGATAGGGGAACATCACCAGAGCATAGAACTTCGGCCTGTCCTTCCGTTCTGAGACGTAGTAGAGCCGCCGCTCCTCCCAGTAGCGCTGCCACTTCGGCTCGATAGCCCTAGGATCGTAACGCCTCATGGTCCTCCCTCGAACCCCTTCGATAATAAAAGCCCCTCGCTTGCCCCAGCGAGAGGCCGGTCAAAGGCAAAAACCTGGTGGAGCTGACGGGACTTGAACCCGTGACCCCAGCACTGCCAGTGCTGTGCTCTCCCACTGAGCTACAGCCCCCTACACCAAAGAATTTTACCAAAAACATCGGGCGTGAGCAAGAACGACATGGACCTACCGGATCCGTTGGCCCATCCCGGGCACATCCAGCCCTGGGCAGGCCCGAATTGCGCGTCCAGATGGCCCGTGGCCCCATGTCACGGGCGCCAGCCAATCCCGAGCCCATGCTAGCAGGGCCTGGCCCCAACGTCAAGTGAGTTTCGAAGTGCGCCACGATATGGCTACAGGGCAGTCTAGGATGCGGCAGCTAGAGCCAGCCTTCCATCGGCATAGCACGGGCTGAATTCTCGACGGCAGCTCCCTAAGCGGCCCCTCTGGTCATCCATTGCGGCTTATCGCCCGCTGACTGGCATGGGGGTCTGTGCCAACCGTGGGCGTGCCCGGGTGTCAGCTGCGGCCGAGCGTGAGCCGGTCCGCTGTGGGACCGCTCTTGCCGCGGTAAGCGGCCACCCTAAGACCTGAAAGCCAGAGCACCTACCCGTGTGTCGACCGTGCGTGTGGCGGGCCTCACATCCCAAACCGGCGCCTTTCGCGAAGACCGCCCAATTGGAGGGCACTGCGGTCCCTTCGCAGATATCCATAGCACGAGCCTCTGCATTCCCTCGACGGCACCGCCCAGCCCGGGTTTGGAAGGCGCAGCGGCACGAGGCGGGGCCGGCGATGTCGACCATGCTTCTCGCCCGCCCCCCTTCGGAAAGGGCGGAGGCACGGCGCCTCCCGACCCACGGGGCTAGTAGAAGGCGGCCGCCGGGCCAGCAGCCACATATGGCCTTCGATTCCCCCCTGGGCAGCAACATCCACACGTACAACCGACTCGTCCATGCTCGATGGTCACAACCACGCCGCCCTCACACGTAGACGCCGGCCCGCGTTTGTGATACATGCCCGCTGTTGAGCCCCAACCCTGCGCCTATGGAGACACGGAGTTCCGGGCTTTGAACCTGCGCAAGCATGAGTTCCTGCGTCCCTAGGGCACCCTGGCGGGCTGGCCATGGCTGGGGCTCCTTGCCCGCCACCCAAGGCGCATGGCGAGCATGGACATCATTCCGTTAGAACGAAGTCGACAGCCTTTCCCCGTTAAAGTCGACGGTTGCCAATCTTTACACTAGTCGGACCAGACTATTACGTTCACTAACATGGGGCCTGACAGCGGAACTCACCTCCTCAAGCTTTGGAGACGAAGCCTGGCAGGCCCGATGTCATCTGTAGGTCTAGATTGCACTTCATACGCATGGACAGAATGGAGCCCATGCAGAGCCGTATCGCCAATTCGTCCGTTACACCATACAAGCATGGACACGATACGATGTTGCCAAAAGCGCGGGAAAGGGCCCACAATTCCACCCACCACGCGCGGATGCGACGCAGGATACCGTCCGTGAGCTGCGCCAACGCCCCAAGGGAATGTAGGTACGGCGTGGCACAGGCCTCGCGAACGCACCCGAGCATAACGCCCCCGGGATGCGGGTACAGCGCCATCGACCGTCATAGAAAAGCTCCGATGCTTTAACGCCCCACGACCATGCGGTACATTCCTGCCGAAGGGTCCGGGTGAAGGGAACTTCCCAATGCCCTGGGAACATCGGGCTGACATAGCAGTGAGAGCGCCACAGGCGCAGCGGCTCTCGCGCCTCACGCGCATGGGGGAAAGGCAGCACCGTCGTTGATCGGCGACGGAGTGAGGCACCGTCACCCTACCTTCGTGACAGCAGAGCATTGCCAAGACAGCCCAGCAGCACCCGCAGCTGCCACTCGTTCTACGGGCACCTGCGTACGGGCTCTACAGATTGACCGTGTACGCGGCCCGAACCTCAGCCGCTGAGTCCTGGGGTTGAGGCGCGAGCCGCGCTCGAGGCTTTGCTGCAGGAGGTTCCCACCTCCCTGCCCATGCGCGTACGGCTCTATTTTTCACCCACGCGCGCCTGCCCGTGGGGCCAAATCCCTACAAGGTGGCAACAGACGCCATGGCCGGAAGGATCCAGCCTCCTCGCAAACTACAGAAGCGGCAGGCCTCGCCGATTTTGCGATAGGTCGAGCCGAGCAGGCGAGCCGCCGGTGTAATGTGCCAAGAGATTGTTACCAGGGGTCCTGACCACAGCGAGCAGCAGGGTTGTACTCACCCGGTCCAGAAGCACCGGCGCCACAAATCCTACCTCGGCCGGATACGCACCCTACTCCCCGACCCTGGCCATCGGGGTTCTACCATCGAGCCCAGATCCGAACGGGGCCGCCCAAAGCTGTAGAAATAGATCCAGCAGGCCCAAGTTCGAGCAGCTCGGCCACAGTCCGGACCCGGCCCAGGTACGGCCCGTAAAACTTTTCGTAATCGGTCCTGTGGCTGCGCTCAACGCGGCCATGGTATTCCTTGCGGCCCTTTGGGTACCGGCTAAGCTCGCCCCCCACCGGTGCCAGGAACTCGGCCGAGAGCCGGGCAATCTGCTCCGGATTGTCGCCGCCAAACTCCTGGCCCCAGTCGGTCTGGAACGTTACCTTCCGGTCGATACCCAGGGCCCGCAGATCAAGCAGAACCAGAGCCAGGAATGGCAGCCCATTGGACCGGTTGATCCGGTAGCTGAAAGCCGCGAACCTAAGCCTGGTCAGACCGTCCACGGTCGTCCACTGCTAGTGGGACAGCCAGTGCTCGGCCAGGTGGTCGCAAAGGCCGCTACCCAGGGCCCTCTTCTCACGGATGTCCTTTACGTCGGCCTGGAACAGGGCAAACGGTTCTGTCTGCTCCCTGGCCCACAGGACCGGATGGACCGTCGCCCGCCGACGCTTCCTTTGGACCAGACCCTTTCGGTGGACGATGTGTGGGATAGTATGGGGCGAAAGCTCGAGACCTAAGCCCTCTAGGTAGACTGCGAGCCTTCTCGGACCATAACCGGTAGCCGTCCTGGTTCTGACCACCAGGGCCTCGGTTTCAGAGCCGGTCCTATTGGGGCAGCTCTTTGGGCGCCGGCTCAGATCCTCGAGGCCGTCGTCGCCCGATGCTCGGTAACGGCCGAGCTACTTCCGTGCGACCTGGCGCCACGTGTGGAACAGGCGGGCGGTCCGACTCATACTGCCGGTGTGCTTGTAGCTTGCGATGAGCTGTCTGCGGCCTTCGGTCGGTCTCATGGGCCAGGTGAGCCAAAGCCGGACTGCCTGCCGGCTGAGTTTCTGTCACGAACCTTCGACCAGGAGCGGGCCGGCTTCGGCTATCGTGTCCCCAACTACCTGATAACGATCTCCTAGCGCACTCGGGAGAGGCTTGACTACAGGGTATTCCAGGGGTTGAATAGAACGTTTTCGGGATGAACCCGGGCCAACTCATTCGCCAGGACGTTGGACGATGCTGGAACACAGCCCCACCGAACAGCATACAGCTGCCCCGCAGGCCAGCTTCACTTCGTTGCCGAGACAGGCCCTCATAGGCACGATCGCCGGGCTTATGCTGGCCATGCTCTTGGCCTCCCTGGACCAGACTATAGTCGGCACCGCCATGCCCCGCATAGTGGCCGACCTCGGAGGAATGGAGCACTATGCCTGGGTGGTCACTGCCTACCTGGTCTCCTCCACCGTGGTCGTCCCCATAGCGGGCAAGCTCTCAGATCTCTACGGTAGGAAGGCCCTCTACATCATTGGTGTTGCCACCTTCCTCGTAGGCTCGGCCCTGTGCGGCGCTTCACAGGATATGCTTCAGCTAATCGTATTCCGAGGGCTCCAGGGCGTGGGAGCCGGCATCATGCAGGCCATCGGCTTCATCGTCATCGGCGACCTGTTCCCTCCAGCCAGGCGCGCCAGGGCCCAGGGCATCTTCGTCTCCGTCTTCGGCATATCCTCCATCATCGGACCCAGCGCGGGCGGCTTCATCACCGATCACTTCACATGGCGTTGGGTGTTCTATGTGAACCTGCCGTTGGGGCTCCTGGCCCTTACGGTGCTCGCCCTCTCCTTTCCCAGCGTCCGGCCTGTCCTCCAGAGCCGAAGCATCGACTACGCTGGAGTTGGCCTGTTGGTGCTAGCAGTGGTGCCCCTGCTCCTGGCCCTCAGCCTGGGGGGAGCCACCTTGCCTTGGACATCTCCGGTAGAGCTGGGGTTGTTCGTCTCCGCAGCTTTCTTCACGGTCCTCTTCCTCTGGAATGAAACACGTGCCGCCGAACCGATACTCCCCTTGGGCTTGTTCAGCAACCGGGTCTTCTCTGTTGCAGTGTCCGTAATCTTCCTTACTGGTGTTGGCATGTTTGGCGCTATACTCTTCGTCCCCCTCTTTATCCAGGGGGTGATAGGGGCCACGGCCACGACCAGCGGCAACGTGCTGACGCCCATGATGTTCTCCTTCATGGCTGGATCTGTGGCTGCAGGCCAGCTGATAACGCGTACGGGCAGGTACAAGCCCTTCGGCACCGCTGGCCTGGTATTGGTCGTCATCGGAATGCTCCTGCTGTCGAGTATGTCTACAGACATCGGCTATCTTGGGGCTATCCTGTACACCGCTGCTGTCGGCGTGGGCATCGGCGCTACCATGCCGGCCTACACTATCGCAGTCCAAAACGCGGTGCCCTATGTGCGCCTCGGCGTCGCTACCTCGGCGGCACAGTTCTTCCGCGCCATCGGCGGTGCCATAGGCACCGCCCTCATGGGCGCGATCCTCACCAACCGTCTCAACGCTGCTCTGCAGGCGGAGCTTGCCCGCCGAATGCCCGGCATTGTCCTGTCTCCAGATCTGCTCAAGGCATTGGCAGATCCCCAAAGCGTGACCGGTGCCCAGGTGTCAACGGAGCCGCTGAACCGTGCCCTCGCCCAACTCGGCCCAGCTGGACAGGCGCTCCTTTCCACGTTGGCCGACGCGCTTCGCCCAGCCCTCGCCCAGGGCATACAGGCGGCCTTTCTGGCAGGGGCCATTGTGTCAGCGGTGGGGCTCATCCTGTCCCTTCTGGTGCCCGAACTGCCCCTCAAACGCTCGTACCACGAAGAGGCAGCAACGGCGCGGGCTACCGAGGATGAAACTGCCCAGACTGGACCTCGGGCCTGAGGCAAGAGGGGGCATTCTCCAGCTAACGGCCCGTGCCGCAGGCGGCCCGAGGCCAAGAGGGTGCCCCCTGCGAGGTCCTCAGCTAGCCATCCAACGTTATACTGGCAGCACAGCACCCCCATTCCACTGGGCTATAGGGATAGATGCAGAGGAACGTCCGAACCCCTCAGCGCGTTAAATGGCAGCAGTGGCCTGGCCTGCTCCGAAGCCTGGGCAGATTCCACGTTAGGCAGCCAGCCCGAGCCGCCACCAAGGACACCGTCCCGCCCTGGCCCAATGCGAATGGGCCGATTAACCCAAGCTAGAAACCGTTGCCTGGGCACGCGCCCGGCACACAAAGCGCAAGTACAGCGGAGAAGTTGGACGATCCGTGTACCACGAGGTCCTGTTGGCCAACGACCGCACCCGTCAGAAGCAATAAGATCCCTAGCACCAGAGCCAAGACGCAGATAGAGTCCAGTTGGAGCGGTACCGCGAGAGCCGACGAACCAGCCCGTGGAGGCCGTTCGGCTGCACGTTGACAGTGGGAGACCCGGCGTCTATAATGGGAATCGAGCCGAGGTGGCGGAACTGGCAGACGCGCTAGCTTGAGGGGCTAGTGAGCGCTTTAGCTCGTAAGGGTTCAAATCCCTTCCTCGGCACCACTTCCCGGGCGATTAACTCAGCTGGTAGAGTACCTCGTTTACACCGAGGGTGTCGGAGGTTCGAGTCCTCCATCGCCCACCGGGCGGGCCGAAGGGTTCGCCCGCAGCACGTCAAGCCGGCTGGCTGCGATCTACCAAGTGCTGCGGCCTCTCTCCCCTGAAGTAGCGCGCTAGGTTCTCAGCAACGAACCGCTTCCGGCGTTCTATGGTGCCCTGCGTCCAACCCCCTATATGGGGTGTCATCACCACGTTGGGAAGTTCGTGGAAGGGAAGCCGAGAGGGCATGCGCCGTTCGCCTGGCCTCGGATACTGCCACCAGGTGTCGATGCCTGCACCAGCCAGTTTGCCTGAGACCAGAGCCGTGTAGAGGGCCTGCTCATCCACTATATCGCCGCGCGCCACGTTGATCAGGTAGGCCCCGTCTTTGATTTGCTCCAGAACGATCGCGTTCACAATCCTACGGGTAACATCGCTAAGGGCTATGGCGACCACCAAGATATCGGTCTGCCGAGCCATTTGGCCCAGCTCGCCAAGGCTCCCCAGCCATGAAACACCCGCTTCCTCAGCCCTGCGGGGCGATGGATTCCGCGTGACGGCCAGCACTTCCATGCCGAAGGCCTTGGCTCGGGGAACAATCGCCTGGGCGATGGGCCCCAGGCCGACGATCCCCATAGTCAAGCCCCACAGTTCAGGCAGGGGCGCGCCACCTCCCGCCCAAGAGATGCTCCAGTCGCCCCCACGCAGTGCCCTATCGGCCTCCACTACCCGCTTCATCACGGCCAGCACGAGGGCGAACACGTGCTCGGCCAGAGCCATTTCGTGGCCGTAAGCGTTCGACACCATCACATGGCCGGGCAGAGCCCCCAGATCGATTCCGTCCACTCCCGTGAAGGGAACCTGAATGAACCTTAGGTCGCCGGCTGCCCCAGCTAGCCGGGCAGGGAAGCGCCGGGTCACCAACGCCTCGGCCCCAGGAAGGGCATCCAGGAGGGAGGCATCGGAGTCGTCCTTTACAGTCACTACCTCCACGTCTTCTGGCATGAAGGACCCGAGATATCCTGGGTCACGCCCAGGCAGAGCATTGAGACACACCACAAGCTTTCGCAAGCCTCTCCCCCCTATGTGCACAAACATTGGAACCCTATGACACTACAGCCGTGCGTTCAAGGGCCCCGGCTCAATGCGCCCACACCCGCCTGGACTGGAGGCGAACCTGCCTCCCAACCGGGCAGTACCTTCCTCAGGAACCTGCCCGTATGGGACGCCTCACAGGCCGCGACCTCCTCAGGGGTTCCCTCGGCCACTATGTAGCCTCCCTCGTCCCCTCCCTCCGGCCCCAGATCGATGATCCAGTCGGCTGTCTTGATAACGTCCAGGTTATGCTCTATCACGATGACCGTATTGCCGGCGTCCACAAGTCTCGACAGCACCTGGAGAAGCCTCTCCACATCGGCAAAGTGCAGCCCGGTGGTGGGCTCATCCAGGATATACAGGGTGCGCCCAGTTGCACGCCGCGACAGCTCCGCAGCCAGCTTGATGCGCTGCGCCTCTCCACCCGAGAGGGTGGTGGCAGGCTGGCCGAGGTGCATGTAGCCCAGGCCTACATCCGACAGGGTCTTAAGTTTCGAGCGCACCGCGGGCACGTTCTCGAAGAACTGCAGCGCCTCATCTACGGTTAGGTCCAGCACGTCGGCGATGGTGAGCCCCTTGTAGCGGATCTCCAGGGCCTCGCGGTTGTAGCGCTTTCCATGGCAGACCTCGCAAGTCACATAGACGTCCGGCAGGAACTGCATCTCTATCCGGATGATGCCCTCTCCCTTGCAGGCCTCGCAGCGCCCGCCCTTTACGTTGAAGGAGAACCTACCGGGCGAGTAACCCCGCAGCCTGGCTTCGGGCACCTGGGAGAAGAGCTCGCGGATGGGCGTAAAGAGGCCGGTGTAGGTTGCCGGGTTAGATCGCGGAGTGCGGCCTATGGGGCTTTGGTCGACATTGATGACTTTGTCTATGTGCTCGACCCCGATTATGGCATCGTGACTGGCTGGCCTCACCCGGGCCCTGTGGAGCACCTGCGCCAGTTTCTTGTACAGGGTGTCGATCACCAAAGTGCTCTTGCCCGATCCAGACACCCCCGTAACGCAGATGAACTTCCCCAACGGGAAAACCACATCCAGGTTCTTAAGGTTGTTCTCCCGCGCACCCTTGACAACCAGGCACCTCCCATTGCCCTCCCGGCGCCTTTCAGGAACGGCTATCTTCCGCTTTCCGGAGAGATACTGCCCCGTCACGGACCGTTCGCACCGAACCACGTCGTCCAGGGTGCCCGCCACCACAACCTCTCCGCCGTGCTTGCCCGCTCCCGGCCCCATGTCCACAATGTAATCAGCTGTCCGGATAGTCTCCTCGTCGTGCTCCACTACCACGAGGGTGTTTCCCATGTCCCTTAGGCGGAGGAGAGTGCTCAGCAATTTCGCATTGTCTCTCTGGTGAAGGCCTATGCTCGGCTCGTCAAGGATGTAGAGCACACCGACCAGCCCGCTCCCGATCTGGGTGGCCAGCCGAATCCTCTGCGCCTCGCCCCCAGCGAGCGTGGCGGCCTGCCGGTCCAGCGTCAGGTAGCCCAGACCCACGTCCTGGAGGAAGCCCAGCCTGGCCCGGATCTCCTTGAGGATCTGCCTGGCAATGTGCCGCTCCTTTTCCGTCAGCGGGTGGTCCCCAGCAGTGCTTTCCTGCGACAACGTCTCGAAGAAAGCCCTGGCCTCGGAGATAGACATCCGCGTCATCTCCACAATGTTCTTTCCAGCCACCGTGACCGCCAGGCTCTCCCTCTTCAGGCGGGTCCCGTTGCATACGGGGCAGGGAAGCGCCGTCATGTAGCGCTCCAGCTCCTCCCGCTCCTCATCGCTCTCGGCTTCGGCGTATTTCCTGCGCACAAAGTTCAGCACTCCCTCGTAGGCGGTGTCGAAGTGCCTGAAACCGTTGAAGTAGGAGGTATAGCGGACCCTGAAGCGCTCGTTCCCGGCCCCGTAAAGCACAATGCGCAGCTGATCCTCCGTCAGGGTCGATAGAGGTTGGTCGAGGGAAAAGCCGTGCTTCCTCCCAACGGACTCCAGCACCGCCTCATAGTAGGAGTGGGTCATCTTTCCGTCCCTGCTCCAGGGCGCCAGAGCTCCCTGCCGTATGCTCAGGCCCGGGTCTACGATTACCAGCTCAGGGTCAGGCTCCAGGGTTATTCCGAGCCCGGTGCAAGCGGGGCATGCCCCATGGGGGCTGTTGAAGGAAAAATTGCGGGGCTCGAGCTCGGGCATGCTTATGCCGCACTCCACGCAGGCCAGCTTCTCGGAGAAGAGCATTTCCCGTCCATCGGCCGTCGCCACGCAGGCGATGCCGCCCGCCATCCGCAGAGCGGTCTCCAAGGAATCGGCGATGCGCGAGCGATCTTCCTCGCGCTCACCCTCTCCCTTCAGGGCAAGCCGGTCGACCACCACTTCTATGGTGTGCGTCCGATATCGGTCGAGGGCTATGGGCTCTTCAAGATACCTGATCTCGCCATCGACCCTCACCCGGCTAAAGCCCGCCCTTCTGAACTCCTCGAACAGCCTCTGATACTCGCCCTTCCTGCCCCGTACCACGGGCGCCAAAATCATGAAGCGGGTCCCCGTGGGCAGCTCCATCACGGCATCGACCATCTGCTGCACGGTCTGCTGCGAGATCTCCCGGCCGCAGTTGGGACAGTGGGGATGGCCAATGCGGGCGAACAGCAGCCGAAGGTAATCGTAGATCTCCGTTATTGTTCCCACCGTCGACCTTGGGTTCCGCCCCGCCGTCTTCTGGTCTATGGAGATGGCCGGCGACAGCCCGTCTATCATGTCGACGTCGGGCTTCTCCATAAGGCCAAGAAACTGCCTAGCGTAGGCGGATAGGGACTCCACATACCGCCTCTGACCTTCGGCATAGATCGTATCGAAGGCAAGGCTAGATTTGCCGCTCCCCGAAAGGCCAGTTATCACTATCAGCTTGTTACGGGGGAGCTCAAGGTCTATGTTCTTGAGGTTGTGTTCTCGAGCCCCTCGAATAACGATGCGATCTTGAGGCATGCGACGCCATCTACCCTCCGCCACCCTATTTTACAGACATCAAAAGGGAAGGGCGCTGTGCACGCCCTCCCCCTCGGATGAAACAGCGTTAGCCACTAGACGCTACTGCTTGTCCGGTCGCGGAGTTACGGCCCGCTTCAGCTCCTCAAGGAACATGGCCTCGGGCAACGCCCCTTCGAACTCCACCACATCGTTGATTACTACCTTCGGCACCGCCATGACCCGGTACCTATGTGTCAGATGTGGAAACTCGGTGGCCTCCACCACCTCTGCCCTCACCTTGTCGCTTTCGAGCGCCATCTGATGGGCCAACCTGGCCGCCCGTGGACAGTAAGGTCAAGTAGGGGTCACAAACACTTGGATGCGAACTTGCTCGGTGAGCTCCGACAGGAAATCCCTGGTCGGCTGAGATAGCTCGGTCTTCCCCCTGGATACGTCCACTATGTCGGCGATGAGTGTGGAGAACTCGTAACCCGACGGAATGCCGTAGAAGATCACACCCCTGCGCCCCGGCCTTTCAATCACGATGGCCGGTATCTGCTCTATGCCGTACTCCTTGACGATCGCCTCCTCCTTCACGAAATCGTGCACATGCAGGTGGATCTTCTCCGAAAGGCCTGCTACCTCCTCCAACAGCTCGCGGGTGATGCCGCAGTACTCACACTCCTGAGCAGGGATTATCAGGGGCGATTCGTGCTGGGTAAAGTAGTGGATGTCCACGTCCTCCACCAACTGCTCGGCGAAGAGCCTCCTTATGTAATCCTTGTCTCCTTCCGATACGAGTCCCATCGAGAGTCCCCCTAGTCTAGGTGCTCTAAGTATACCCTACAAGGGTATGGGTCGACCACCAACTACATCTTGGGCCCGAGCGCCCCCAATGGCTTCTCGAGCCGTCCGGGCTCCGAGCTCGACAGGTGGTCACCAGGTTCGATAGCGACGACCGCAGCCTCGAGAGGGCGATCTCCAGAGATGTCCACAGCCCACATGGCAGCAAAGACGGTGCTCGAGCAATGTCCGGCTTCCTTTGGCAATTTCCGTCTCAGACCGGTCGAAGGTACAAGCTCGGCCCCTGGAGCGATTGAAGAGCCGGCCCCGGGCCGAAACCCAAGCTCTTCAACAGAATCGTCTCACCCCATCTGCCTTCGCTCAACGCCCCAAGCGTTCAGAGGCCCAAGGCGCACCGTGCCCACAGGAGATCATTGGGGCCCGAAGCTCCCGCGCCGGCATGCGCTTCGGACAGACGTGCCAGCCAGGCGGCCGGCTGCTCCCGCTCGACTGGAAAGTACGGCTAGCCACAACGGGACGACCGCGGCAAGTACCGGGGTTGTCTCTCCTTCCCCAGAGGCCCAGGACACGCCCTCACAACGCTACGATACCAGCCCCGAAGCAACCTTATGGGAGATGCCGCGCCCATTATGGAGCAAGTCCCCACAGGGGCTCTCCCCGGAAGCCGCGGCGTTTCAGGGTACCTGCACGCATGCTTCTATCCCATCCCCACAGCGCACTTGCAAACTCGGGTGGCTCTCACTATCATGCTAGTTGAACCGGTCAACGAGGGCCTACACCACGGTAGAGGCGCGATTTCGTAGGAAGGTACTTCCGCCACGTCCGGCCCGCAGTGCGTTAGCCAGGCCACGGTTGGTGGACGCCCTCCACATGGCTACCACGGCTCCCCTAACGCTCGTGGTCGCCCCATCAGGCTACGGAAAGACTTGGGCCCTCCTAGAGTTCGCGCGCTCGTCCACCATGCCGGTAACCTGGTACGGGATCGAGGCCGACGACACCGACCCCGCGGTGTTCCTGTCGGGCTTGACCGCGTCCCTCTGCTCAGCGTTTCAAGGCATTTCCCTCCCCAGGCCCCAGATCCAAGACGCCTCGCCTTCGGGCCTCATAGCGGCCGCCACCGAACTGCTGGATGCTATCGAGGACCGTATACCCCAACTGTTTGTAACCATACTGGACGATTACCACCTGATTGACGGTCAGGATGACATATCGGCCCTGATGGAGTTCATCCTGCGGCACCTGCCCGAAAACTGGAGGCTGGTGATCTCCAGCCGCCACGCTCCCAGGCTGCGGCTCATCAAGCTGATCGCTGGGGGAGAGGTGGCCGGCTTGGGCAAGGCAGACCTGGCTTTCACCATCGATGAGGTGCACGCCCTGCTGGAGCTTGCCGGGGCAGACCCGCACCCTGACCTCTCGCACGAGATCCACCGGGCCACCGACGGTTGGCCCCTGGCCGTAGCCCTCACAGCTCGCTCTTTCGAGGGACGTCCCCACTCCCTTTCCCTCTTCCGTACCCTTGGACGGCACGCCCTCGACATGCTGATCTGGGACGTCCTCGAGCAGTTTCCGGACTGGCGAAGAGACATTGTCCGCGCAGCAGTCTTCGACGAGCTGGGGCAAGAGGAGCTGAGATGCGCAGCAGGCGATGACAGGGCAAGCAGCCTTGCCTCGGTCCTCTCGGAACTTCCCATGGTAACCGAATCTGCCCCAGGTCGGTTTAGCATGCACGATATGCTCAGGGCCTCCCTTCTCCGCCATTTGAAGGAGAACGAACCCTTGGCGTATGTCGAGCTGCACCGGCAGGCGGCACAGCTCTACCTGACAAAGCTGCCCGAGGCGGCCATACGGCACTTCTTGGAAGCAGAGGCTTTCCAGGAAGCGGCGAACCTGCTGGAAACCATGGCCCCCAAGCTGTTCCTCGTCGGCCAGTGGCGCACCATCGTCGAACTGGGGCGCCGACTGCCCGCCTGGGAGCTCGCGGGCAGACCTACCCTCTCCCTCACATTGGCAAAGGCCCTGTACCAACTGGGATTCGTGGCCGAGGCCGTGGATCTGGTCTCGCAGGCGGTTGCCCACGCGGAAGCTGGCAAGGATAGCGCCGTACTGGCCTGTGCCCTTGCAGAACGCTCGGTAGCCCATAGACTGAACGGACTTCTCCACCGGGCCAAGGAGGATGCCGAGAGGGCCCTGGAGCTTGCAACACCAGGGTCCTCCGTGCAGGCATCCGCCCTGAGGAACTTGGGCATAGTGTTGGGGCAACTCGGTCAGCCCGATGTCGCTGAACAGCACCTCGAACGCGCCAGGTCCACATATACCGCCCTGAACGATCGCTACTCGGCTGCTCTATGCCTCACGGACCTGGCCAACCTGTTCTTGGCCTACCGACGGACCCTGGAGGCGAGGGCCGCATTCACCCAGGCCATGGTCCTCTGGACAGAGCTCGGCAACCAGGGCAACCTAGCCCTTGCCCTCAACGGCGCCGGGGTAGCCGCGAACCTATCCGGCGACTGGAGGAGCGCAGAGGCGATCCTCTCCGAGGCCCTGGAACGAGCGCGCCAGTCCGGATACGCCAGGGCCGCGGCCTATGCGCTCGCTAGCCTGGCGGACCTGCGCATGGACCAGGGAGATTTCCAGGCCGCAGCCGAGCTGTTCGCCCAGGCCCAAAAGGTGTCCACCGAGGCGGGCGAGGCCTATCTCACCCTCTATGCGCTCGATGGGCTGGCACGCGCCGCCAGGGCAAACGGCAACCTCGAGGAAGCCGCCCAGTGGAACGCCCGGGCTTTCCAAAAGGCCGCAGAACTCGGCATGGCCCAGGAGCTCGCGGCCGTGGAGTTAACCGCTGCCATGATCCAGGCAGAACGGGGTAACCTTGAGACAGCGTCGGACACTGCAGAAAGGCTTCTGAAAGAAAGCAGCCATCTCATGGACCTCCGTAGGCTATGCCTGGCACGGGTGCTTCAAGCCCACATTCACTTCAAGCACCGGCGCCAGGATGAGGCCCTGGATTCGCTGCGCAGACTTGTCTCCGAAGGAGGCAGTGGGATGCTAGGCTCGGCCGAGCTCTCCTTCGCCTCCGAGGTTCTGGATCACGCAGCCACACGAGCAGCTATCTCCGGGCTGCCGGGCAGACCACAGGTGCGGGAACCGGCATCGAAACCTACGGGGACCGAGGAGAGGCCGCAACCTCCCACCATAAAGGTGAAAACCTTGGGCCCCATAGAGGTGACTGTCAACGGCACGCCTGTCGCTGCCTGGGAGGCGACCTCGGCACGAGACCTCTTTTTGTACCTGGTGCACACCCGCAAGCCCGAACGACGGGAGACGCTTATGGAGCTCTTCTGGCCCGAACAGCCGCCCGGAAAGGCGGCTAGCGCCCTGCAGAGCGCTCTGTACCGCGTTCGGCGACTGCTGGGCAAGGAAACCGTTCGGCATCGCCAGGGCTGGTACGCCGTCGAGGTCCCCGTCCAGACCGACGTGGATGAGTTTCACGACCTGTTAGCCCGGGCAGAACGGACCCAGGATCCCGCCGAAAGGAAGAAGCTCCTGGAGGAAGCCCTCGCCCTCTACCGGGGCGACTATTTGGAGGACATCTACTCCCTCTGGCCCGAGGACCGGCGGCGGGAGCTTCGGGAGCTCAGGTTCGAAGCCTTAAAGGAGTTGGCCACCCTCTACTACGACGAAGGAAAGTACCCTCAGACGATAGCCCTTTGCCGCCAAGCCATTAACTTCGATCCCTACAGGGAAAGCTTCCACCGTATGCTCATGAGAGCTCTCGTCAGAAGCGGCGACAGGGCCGGGGCCGTCCAGCACTACCGCGAGCTACAGGAGCTTCTCCGACAGGACCTCTCCCTCCAGCCGGAGCCAACCACCCAGCTGCTCTTCGACAAGATTGCCCGAGGAGAGCTCTAGCCCCGTGACTCGACCGTGACAGTCTCCCTTTACCATGGGGTCAGACTGGCACAAGGAGGCGGCACATGGCAGCACTCAAGAGCGGTTACGCAAAAGTACTCTACGCCCTGCTGGCCTTGGCGGCCCTTGTCGTAGCTGGCGGGGCACCCGGAGGCTACGGCGGTTACTAGTACCCTCGACACAAGCCATCGTTGATCCTAATAACCGCCATCGTGGCGGGGCTTCTCCTGGGTGTGGTCCTAGGAGGTAGCCCGAAGGAGCTGGCTGCCCTCCGACTTAGGTGGGTTCTGCTGGCTTTAGTGGCCCTTGTCATACAGCGCATGGTCACCTACTGGCCGGAACCCGGCGAGGGCTGGCCACAGCTGAGGGCCATGGTGGTTTCGGCCAGCTATGGGTTGCTGCTGCTCTTCACCTTAGCGAACCTAGCCCTACCGCCCATGCGCCTGATAGCCCTGGGCATCTTTCTCAACGCGCTGGTGATACTGGCCAACGGCGGAGCCATGCCCGTGACGAGGGAAGCCCTCCTGGCCGCTAGGTTCCACCCAGGCATCGAAGAGCTCAAGTACGGCGACCCAGTGCCCGGGACAAAGGAGGTGCTCCTCTCTAAGGGGGATACGGCGCTGTGGCCCCTGTCGGACGTGTTCGTGTTACCGGCCCCAGACCCGGTCGGAACAACCTTTAGCATCGGCGACGTGCTCATAGCGGCAGGGGCCTTCTGGCTGGTCTTTACTGGCTCCAAACCGAACCCCTCCCGTTTCCGCAGGCAGTTCAGAGGCAGTGATAGTGGACAGTCATGAAGGTAGATAACTCATGAGGGAAGCAGATAGGGATCTGATAAACCTGCTCCTGTCGACAGCAGTTACAGACGCATCGGTGCGGCGGCTGCTCCTACAGGGAAGCAGACACGACCTTATGGAACAAGAGGTGCCCACGCATATCGCCAGCATGATCTCCGAGGCGAGGGCACGAAGCATCGAGGAACTGGCGAGGACGCTCCTAACCATGGCTCCCGAGCTGGACGATCCTCGGCCATGGCACCCCTCCACCGATGTACGCGCCGTTCTCTTGAGCGAGCCGGCAGAGGTCACATAGCTCAGAGCCTCGGGGAGGTCCGATCCCCGAGGCGAAAAATACACAGCCCGAGGCATCACCAATGGCAACCATAGGCATCGCCGAACCCGATCCAGGAATACGCAACCTGATGAAGCTCGTCCTGGTAGAGGAAGGGCACTGCGCAGTAGAGCTGCAGCTTGCTCAGCCCCAGGGCCGGGTCGACCTGCTAATAGTAGAGGTAACCGACCACACCCCCCAGAACTTGTTGCAGCTGGCAGACAGCCTCAGGCGAGGCTACCCCGGCGTACCTGTTCTGTTCTGTACCTCCTACGCGGACCTCGCTAGGCTGGCCCAGGAACAATTCCTGTTCGAAGAGATCTTGCTGAAGCCTTTCTCCCTGGACGAACTCCTGGCCAAGGTGAACCACCTGCTTTCCGCAACGCGTCGCATGGCCCTCGGCTAGCGAAGCTCGAAGATCCTCACCCTGTACCTGCCCCCTTCTGTGCGGTCGTAAACCAGCTCGAGGCCCGGCCATCCCTCTGAAAGGAGCGGAGCCAGGTCAGGCCGTTGCGAAGGGACCGTGCGGCTGTCTACCACCAAGAACCTGGCCCCGTTGCTCCGCGCGTACTTCAGCACCGCGCCGACATCACCCACAGGTAACTCAAGGAGCTTGCCCTCGGCATAGAAGGCGACCTGAAGCCGCCGCGACATTATTACTTGCCCTGGGCCGTAGTTCTCCCTGATCCATTGCCCGGCATGTTTGATCTCTAGCGGCTCGTTATATGGATCGAACCCGGAAGTCCGGTCGGCCAGATACAGAGGTGCCATCCACAGGACCAGCAACAGGCTCAGAGCAAATCCAAACCTGCCAGGGCCCCAGCTTGACAGCCATCGACGTGCCCCCGGCAGCGAGCTCTGGAACCATCCGAACAGGACCGTGCTTCCCCTAGCACACCAAAGGCACAGGTAGGGCAAAAAGGGCGTCACAAAACGGCTGTCGGCATGCAGGAGCGACAGGCCTACCACAGGGCTAACAGCCGACACCAGGAGCCATCGCCTGCCGCGCTTCTCCTCCCACCTGTCTCCCAGCAGGCCCAAAAGGGCCAGAGGTAGAAACCACGGCCTGCCCACATTGAAGAACTCGGATGAATACTGCAGGAAGGTTTCCCTCCAGTGGGAGAGGACCTGGGACGGATGCTCAAGGGCGTAGCCGAAAAAATCGAAGCGAGTGGCCTCAAACCCACCGATATGCGTCCCATCCGCAGAAAGGGTGAAATGCTGGCGTTCGACTACTTCCCAGCCCAGATAGTCCACCGCAAAGTTCACATCGCCCTTCGCCGTTATGGCCCATACGCCGGTCACGGAGTGCAGCCACCAGGCGTAGGGAGCCACCGCCACGACAAAGAGCGCCACCATTCCGGCAAGCCGCACGAGATACGAGGGCCGGCGCTTTACAGCCCACGCGCCTAGATAGGCGGCGGCGAAGACCGCCCCATACGCCAACGCCTCGGGCCGCGCCAGTACCGCTAACCCCACCAGCACCCCCGTGGCCGCAGCCCAGTATGCACGCCTAAAGCTGGCCAGCATGGTCGCAAAAGCCGCCAACACCAGGAAGGTGTAGAGGGCCTCGGAAAGCATCCAGATGGATTGGAGCGCCAGCTGAGGTACGAGGGCTGTCAAGAGGGCACCCAGCCATGCCGTCCTTTCGTCGTAAACGTGACGGCCAAGGACGTACACCAAGCCGACGCAAAACAGTCCGCTAACTAAAGACACCAGACGGCCCGCGGTTTCGATGTCGGCCACGAGCCTCCACACCAGGCCAAGGACCACGGGGTACAGAGGAGACCAGAAGGTTACAGGACGGCCGAACCAGTCTGCCAGACCGGCACCACGGCCGAAGTTCACGCCCATCACGGCGTACCAAACACTGTCGCTGTGCACCACTTGATCCAGCCGAAGCATGGAGAGCCTGGCAGCAATGGCCACAGCCAGGAGAAGTACCCAGGCCAGTCTCCTGTGCCTAGGCCCCTCGATCTGAGGCCCAACGCCAGGATGCCACTCTGACAGCCTGGAAAGGGAATCGTTCATAGTTGCTCAGGTCTAGCGGCGCATAAATATGGAGTGTTGTCCGTCGGTCCAGCCTTCACGGTAGTTGTCGGATAGCCAGCGCACATAGTCCGGCACCGCCTGCCGGAACCGTCCCCATACCAGAACCACCGAAGGCCTCATGGACTCCGTCGTCGTAATAAGCTCAGAGGCGGGTAGGTATCCAGTCGCTAGTCTTAAGTAGCTGGTATCCGCCAGACCCGGTGGCGAAGGCAGCTCCGCTCGAAAGGCGACCATCGGCTCGTCACTTATAGCCCATGTCCCCCGTGGAACGTTACTTGCCATGAAGGCAACTGCTCTCCAAGCAGCGTTATCTTCGGGCCTAACGGCCAAATCCAGGAAGATCAGCCTTGGGGTGAGAACCAGGTAGACCGTCACCAGGGCGGCAACCACCACGCTGGAGCGCCGAATCCGCCCTCCCTGCAAGAGCAGTACCTCGGGTGTCAGGCCCTTGGCAGCCAACCCTCCGAGGATCGCCAGGCCGGGCACCAGGGTCACCAGGTTGTGGTCGTACAGGGGCGATTTCAAAGCGTAGAAAGCCCCCAACAGACAGGTCCACCCAAGGCCGGCCGCGTAGACGAAACCCCGTCGCGCTGCCAGTACCGCACCTGCTAACGCGAGCAACACCATGCCTCGATCCACCCATAGGAAACCGACCAACTGGCGCAAGTTGGCGGACAGGTCAATCCCATAGGTGGCGGCCCATCTGGTCTGGAAAACTATGAACTGAGACACCGCCTCGACCGGGGACGACATCGCCAAAACAGACCCAAAGGCCAAAGCCCATGCGGCTACGCACCCTAGCGCGTCCCTCTGCCGACCTCCCCAAAGGATGCCGACCACCACCGCTGGGAGGAGCACAGCGGCGCTGAGCTTCAGTTGGGATCCTAAACCCAAGACGAAACCTGCCAACAATGCCGCCGCTGAGCCCTTAGGCTCCTTCCTTCGGTAGACTGCAGTCAGGAACAAAGCCAGAACCATCAAAGGTAAGGCCACGCTGTCGGCTTCGATGGCCCTGGTAAGGGCCTGGAATTTGGGGTTCAACGCCAGCAGCCAGGCCGATGCAACGCTCGCCACCCGACCAGCTTCACGAAGCAACAAGAGGGATGTAAAGACGATGGTTAGGACGCCCGCCAGCACAACGGCAAGTCTAAAACCCTCCACGCTGTGTCCCAGCAGCTTATACAGTGCACCTAGAAACCAACCGAAACCGGTAGCCTGCGGAAAGAAAATATCCGAATGCGGCCGGTAGCCCAGGGCCACCAACCACCCCACTTGAAGATAAAACCCCTCGTCCCAACCGTAGCTGAAGACGGACAGCCCCGGCACCTGAAAGGCCAGGTACGTTGCCACGGAGCCCGCAACCGCAGCCCACGTCATCAGGTCAGCGAGACTCCACGGGCCGAAGGCGGAACTTGGCCGTCCAAGGCCGTATTTTGTCAAATGCAGTAGCCTCCTCGCTCCACAAGCCACCGATTATAACACTATAATCTCTATCGCCTACGTAAATCAGAAGGGCATAGCCAGAGCCCGCCGATGTTCTTGAACACCTTTGTGAGCGTAACCGTCCAGGTGGTGCTCCCCACGACACTGGCAATCCTGCTAGGCCTAGTGGCCCACCTGTTCCTCAAGGTTGAAGCCCAGGCCATAAGCAGGCTCAGTTTCTACATCATGGGCCCTTCCCTTGCCTTCTCGGCCCTGAGCAGGCGCACTGTTTCCGGCCCAGAGGCGGTTAACATAGTGTTGGCCATCCTGCTGCTCGCTCTAGCGCTGTGGGCCGTCGCCGAACCGACCGCTAGGCTAATGAAGCTGGATCGTGCGGGCACTGCCAGCTTCCTCATGGGCGTGCTCTTTATGAACACGGGGAACTACGGCCTGCCCGTGGCCCTCCTGGCCTTTGGCCAAGAAGGGTTGGACCGGGCAGTGGTAGCCTTCGTTGTCCAGGCTGTCCTCGTGAACACTATCGGTGTTTTCATAGCCTCCAGGAGCGGCCACCACTGGCGCGGGGGCCTGGCCTCGGTCTTCCGGGTTCCCATGATCTACGCCGCCCTCGGCGGAGCCGCCGTTTCCTTATTTCACCTTTCAGTGCCCCCGCCCATAGCCACGGCGGCTGATATCTTGGGCCAGGGCGCAGTCCCCACCCTCTTGCTCATCCTCGGAATGCAGCTAGCTCAGGGGGGCACCCTGGAGCGCCCCTTTCCACTGACCGCCGCCTGCATCCTCCGTATGGTAGCTTCCCCAGCCATAGGCTACCTCTTGGCCACCGCCCTCGGCCTTCCGCCGCTGAGCAGGGCAGTAGTCACCGTAGCAGCCGGCATGCCATCGGCAGTCAACACCATCGTCATGGCCATAGAGTTCAGGACCGACGTGCGCCTGTCTACGGCCATAGTGGTGGCCACCACCGCAATCTCCGTTGTGTCTATAGCAACCATTCTGAGCCTGCTGAGAATGTACAGCCTGTAGGCGGCTCCCCCACTGCGTGCCCTGCGCAGCATAGATGCGCACGCCCGCGACCTAGAACGAATGGGCACAGCCCTACCAACATTTTCCGAGAGGATAGCTCGGCCCCCATGAGGTTGCAGAATTCGGAAGCGAGGCTCCGGAGACACCTTTAGGGCACGGCTTTGCCCCTGGCGCTCAGCAACTCAACAGCACTGCGCCACCCGGAACTGGGCCCTCGGGACGGCGGCTCGGTTCTCCCCCGAGGGCCTGGCTCTAGGGGCGAGGGCCCGGCGAGGGACGCTACCGCCGGCTGTCCAGCCGACACCCACGGAGGCTGCCTCGACAGTCTTGAGCATGGTAGCATCGACCAAGCGTCCACTCCAGCCGTCCGCCGTCACTGGTGCCTTGCATGCAGCATCGGGGCCAGGCGAGGTAACTGCCTCCACACAACCGCACAGATGCGCTATAATCTTGGGGTCCCTGCAAGGGTGACGTGAACGAACTTTTCCTAGCGGCAAAAATTGTCCACATCCTGGCCCTGACCAGCTGGGTCGGCGGCATGATCTTCGTGGCCGCTGTTATGGCACCGAAACTCCGCAATCTCCCTCCACAACAGCGGGGATCGTTATTCAGCGAGCTTGGCAGGCGCTTCAGCAAACTAGGATGGATCGCCATTGCCCTGCTTGCGCTCTCCGGCTTCCTCCAGGCTTTAGTCCGAGCCGGAGACCTGTTCAGGGCCTTCAGCGGCACTTTTGGTACCATCTTGACGGTCAAACTGGTCCTGGTATTCCTGCTGGTGGTCGAGAGCGCGCTTCACGACTTTGTGTTGGGTCCGAGGCAGACCATGTGGGAGCAGAGGATGTCTTCTGGCGAGGTACCCCCAGCCTTCTACTGGCGCCTCCGAAGGACAACCCAGTGGCTTGCTCGGACGCAGCTTTTGGGCGCCATCGCGGTCATCGTGCTTGGGGTGCTCCTGACAAGGACAGGCTTCTAGCCCCTTGCCAGAAGTTCGGGATGCTGCCTCTGCCAGTAGCGCTCAAGGCCTGCCACACACATGTCGTAACTGGCCGCCATCTCGAGCCGTTGTACCTCAGCCTCGCCGTACCCATGAGCTGTTAGCTCAAACTCGGAATCGGCAACAACCTGCTGAACGATGGCCCGATGCTCCAGACCTTCCCTCAGCCCCTGAAGGACGATCTCTCCCCACCTGCGGAGCCTCCGTTCCAGTTCGTCGAAATGGGCCATCGCCTCGCGGGTAGGGCCAAAATGGGTGAGAAGCAGCGCTTCGGGCTGCAGGGCCCTCATGCGGTCGATGCTCTGGTACCAGAGCTCCAGGTTTATCTCCGGAGGCGGCGTAGGGGGCTTCACAAAACGTATCCCCTGGAGCCTGACCCCGGCGGCGTCGCCGGTGACGAGCACGCCCGCAGATTCGTCCCAGATGGCCACATGGTGACTGGCATGCCCGGGGGTGTATACGACCTTCAAATTTCGTCCGCAGGCATGGATGGCATCGCCGTCATCCATGGCTACCATCCGTTCCTGCGGCACGGGTACGAACTTTCCCCACAGGTATTCCAGCTTGTCGCCGTATATCCTCGCGGCACTCGCCAGGAGGCGCGACGGATCGGCCATGTGAGGATAGCCCGCTTTATGCACATACAGGGTGGCGTTGGGCAGCCTTTGGAGCATGTAGCCCGCCCCTCCGGCATGGTCCAGATGGATGTGGGTAACGATCACCTTCCTTACAGCCGATAGCTCGTAGCCGGCTGCTTCCAAGGCGCCAAGGGCGCTATCTGCCGTAGTAGTAGGACCTGTCTCCACCAGCGCAAGCTCGTTCTCGCCTGCCAGCAGATAACACCCTATGACGCCTTCGAACTCGAAGAACCTTGTGTCTACCAGATTCCAGTTGTGTTCGAGCTTCTGGACCGCCTGCAACTCTCTACCTCCCGTATGGCCACAAATTATACTCTCAAGTACAGTCTAGCCGGGCCCCGAGGGGGAAAGCCCTCGCATACACAGGCCCGCTCCCGGCATGGGAGCCAAGGCAGGCAGGTTGCGGCCCGGAGGCAAGCTGATAAAATATTGTGGTCGCCGATATACTAGTAAGTAGGGCTTCGCCTGAAAGAACCTGCGCTGGAGGAACCTTGAATGACTGTTTCGGAGGCCCTTGGGTTCAAGCTGGCAGTGGAGACGCTCACCTTTGAAACGGAGAGGGCCCCTCAGTTTATCGACATCACCGATCACGTCATCGAGGCTGTAGGCCGTTCAGGGATAACCAACGGCTGGGTGCTGGTCTATTCCAAGCACACCACCGCAGCCATCAAGATTAACGAGAACGAACCGGAGCTTATCAGGGACCTGGAACGTTTCCTGGTCTCCTTTGCACCGCCCGATGCCCACTACTGCCACAACGACTTCACTGTCCGCACCGTCAACATGACGGAGGACGAGTGTCCCAATGGCCATGCCCACTGCCAGCATCTTCTCATGGGCACCAGTGAAGCTATCCCCATCATCAACGGCCAGCTCCAGTTCGGAAGGTGGCAACGCGTTTTCCTGGTTGAGCTGGACCGGGCACGGACACGCCAGGTTATTGTGCAGACAATGGGGATTTAGCGTCAGGGCCCGGGGCCCAGTCCTGGGCCATATCCCTGAGGATGCCGTTGGGATCGATCTGACGCCGAAGCGCCTCTAGCTCCCCCCTAGTGGGAGCAAGTGTAGTGTAGAGGTCTTCAGAGACTGGAAGCTCCAGCCCACATGCCCTAACCACATCCTCGACGCCGAGTCCAGGATGCACTGACCGGATCCGCAGGCCCCTGCTCCGGCCGGCTGGCTCGAAACTGGCCAGGGGGTTGATAACCCGCCACAGTTTGTATCCCTCCACGCGCCTCCTGTCGGCGCTGGGAAGGAGCGAAACAGTGAGGGCTTGGTGCCAGAGCTGGCCGCGAAGGGTGTAGAGGATCACCCGTTTAGCCGATGTGAGCCAGGGAAAAGCGGCAGGCCTCAGCACATCCAGCCTTGACACCACATCGCCGTGGCCGTCTACCCCCTCTACCTCAGCTACCACGATATCCACGCCCCTTGCAAGGAACGCCACTGCCCTTTCCCAGGGTAGAACTGCCTCCGCAGCTAGGTAGGAGTAATCGACCAAGGGAAACACCAGGGGATCTACAGCAGGGTTAAGCGCACCCAACGGCATGAGGAGAAGATCGAGGTCGGGGGCATGCGTCAACTGGGCAAGGCGTGCCCCCGCCAATCCCAACGGTGCATCGTCCCATACCACTACCGTGTCCCCGTTCGTGAGCCACCGAGAGATCTCGCACGCCATCAGCTCGGCGATGGTCCATCGGCTTGTGTCCCCAAAGGCGTAAGCTGTGGACACCTGTCCTCCCTAAACCGCACCAGGCTCCCGCGCCTTAGCCTGATACGAAAGGTCATCGGGGACTGAATGTACGAAGACCTGCAGATACTCGGAGGCGCCCTCGGGAGTTGCAGCGGTGCGAAAATAGGCCCTGAGGTGCATGTCGTCGTGGTTGTAGTATCGGTGTGAGCTGCAAGGGTGGCATCCCATGGGGGCCTCCACCACAACCTCCACCGCGGAGGCGGGGATCACCGCCATGCCAGCACGGCGGCCGAGGACCGCTCCTTCCAGGAGCGCCTCGGCCTGCACTATGACCCGTTCGGCGGCCATGGCCATCCAGAAGTCGTGGAATGGTGCCCCCAAAAAAACGGCATTGCCGCTCTCGTCCACCTCCTGACAGTGCACGATGGCCACATCAGGTGGGGCGGCTCGCACCCCCAAGCTCTCTGCCGCCTGGTCCACCTGGATGTGCTGCCAGCTGGAGCACTCCGACATATAAGGAGAAGCATGCCACGACCTAGGCAGCAAGTAATACGGCATGCCCAGCGCGGCGGCCATGAAAGCCATCCCCAGGTACGAGGCGTCCACAGCCTCAACGAGGCCGCCCTGGGCCCTCAGGCGCGCCAGAGACGGGAACGGGCCATAAGGGCATACCGCCAGCAACCCCGTTGTGTATCGATCCGCGAGGCCGGCCGACGCCACCATTTCTACCCCCAGGGAATTACCCATTACGGCCCCGAGATGGACCTTCTGCCTAATCAGCTCCCTCACCAGGGCCATGGGCACGTTCGCAACTCCCCATCCGCCAACGGCCACAACGGCTCCCGCCGGCACCATCTCGGCCGCCGCCTTAAGGGACACTACCTTCCTTGTCATGACCTGACCAGGGTGTGTGAGCCCTCGTATATGCTGTCGAAGAAGCGGTTGGCCGGCTCAGCCAGCAGGTCCCTGTACTGCCGAAAGATGCGCATGGCTTCCTTCCCCAGCCAGCCCTCAGGAAGGAGAGGATCCGGCAACTGCGGATCTATGAAGGGGAACTTCCTGTAAAGGTGGACGATGAGGAAGCGCTCCCTGAAGGCTTCTTCATCGGAGATGGCCTTTCCACTTTCCAGACGCCTGATCAGGCTGTCCAGCTTGGGCCGATAGACCTCTATGAATTCGGCATAACGCCGGTTAATGGAGTCCAGATCCCAACAGCGGTCGACCAGCTCCTTGGTGGTGCTGAAACCGAGGTGGCTGCCCCTGAAAAACTCAACCATGCCCCGGACGCCCAGCTCATCCACAATGCGCTCTATGATGTCCGCATGGTTGCGGGGGCTTATCCATGTGGCGCTTCCCAGCAGGCCGTAACCAAGCCACGTAAGCTCCTTCCGAAGCCTGTCTCGAAGCTCCCTAGTGCGCTCAGGTATGGAGTACGTCAAAACCCACCACGTGCCGTCCCACTCTTCAGCAGGGTACTCAAAGATCCTCCTGTCACCCTCAGCCAGGATCTTGATGCTGCGGCCAGTCAGCCCGTAGTAGCTCCGGTTCCCTATCCTGCGCACCGTGAGCCAGCCCCTCCTCGCCATCCTGGAGAGAGCCGATCGGACGGCCTGCTCAGATAGCCCGAAAACCGCCCCCACCCGAATGATGGTCCCAACCCAGGCATCGCCCCCACGGTGACGCACATAGTCACCGAAGAGGGTGAACACCATCGACTGTGGCCGCAGGTTCACCACCGCTCCCGGTATCTCCAAAAGTGTCAGATTTCAAAGTCTATCATACCTAGCCGTCAAGACCATCCGGTTCATCCCTCTAGGCCGGACAGCAGGGCTGCGTACTGTCGGACCGATTCGAAATCGAAATCCTGAAGCACTGTGATCTTCTGGGCCTCCAACGAGCCTTCCGCGTGGATGGCCAGAACCTCCAGATAGCCGCCCAGCGAAGAGGCCGTGACGTCCCTTATTAGGTTGAGAAGCCTGAGCCTCTGCTCGGCGGAAATGGCTGAGGAGCCCACCAGATACTTCTCCATGTACCCGCGGGTTTCGGGCACCAGCCAGTCGGCCTCGTCGGGGGCAGTGACCACAAGCCCACCTGCCAGGTCTTGCAGATCCCGCACGGCCTCGTGATAGCCGTTAGCGAAGAAGTACTTGGCAGCATTCGTGTAAATGGGGTCGGGCACGGCAATGCCCTCCTTCATAATACAGGCGTGGGCGGCCGCTAAGGTCAAACCCTTCACCTGGGACGCGTACATCACCAGCCTGGCCAGCTTGTCTCGAACATGTCCGGCCCTCTGAATGCCGTTGGCGTCGGCCACAAGCGACGCTGCCCCCACCAGCAGGTCCAGAAGAGGTGCCTTGTAGGAGATCGCCGTGAACCTGTGAAATTCTACGAAGGTCTTTGCCAGAGGGCCTGCGAATTCCCACTCCCTGTAGAGAAACACTCGATCCCAGGGCACAAGAACGTTGTCGAAGACCGTGAGGGACTCCACCATCTTGCCCCGAGCAGAGATGGGATGGTCGAAGGTGGAGGCCGTAGACGAACCCCTAGGGCTTGCAAGCATGTGCAACCCTTCGGCATTGGCAGGAACCGCGAAGGCTACAGCATAATCCGCATCGGCGGCCGTCATGGCGCGGGTTGGGATGACCAAAATCTCGTTGGCAAACACAGCATTGGTAGTATGAGCCTTGGCACCTCGAACCACGATACCATCGGGCCTCTCCTCCACGACCCTAACGTATAGGTCGGGATCGGCCTGCTCGGAAGGTCTCTTCCCGCGATCCCCTTTGACATCGGTCTGGGCGACCGCCATCGCCAGATCGTTGTTCCGGCAGTAAGCAAAATATTCAGCCACCCTCCTCGAATACTCAGCGCCCTTCTGCCGGTCTACCTCGGACGCCACGATCGAGAGGGCGAAGAGACAGTCGGTACCTATCTCCTTGATGAGAGGAGGAAAGGTGTAATAGTTTCGGGCGCTCTCGCCTATCAGCTTGCTGCGAAGGACCAGGTCCTCCGAGGTCCTCGGCACCAGGAAGTACCTGCTGTGTTTCTCCCCAGTGGCAGGATCGATGGCCAACGCTAGATCCTCATAGCGGGGATCCTCGGCCATGCGGAAGTCCACGGCAATGCCTTGGGCAAACTTGCCCAGAACCGGGTGGTTCACCACGTCCTCCACCCTTCGACCCATGTAGTACACCCTTCGGCCATCCTGAAGGCTCCGCAAAAAGTCATCCTCAGTGCGCCGCACCGCTCCCATCCGACACCTCCCCCTCAGTCTTCGCATACAGTATACAACCATGCACCAACCGTGGGGCGAAACCGTTGGGCCCACCCGACGGTGTGCTATATGTACAGACATCGCGGCCAGCTCCCTGGGCCTTGGCCCATGCCATCATCGGTGACACGGCGGCGGGACGAGTATAATTAGCTCAGCTAATTTGATGCTTCGCGACGGGGGAGACACCAGAAGTGAAAATAGCGATCACGCGCGGTAGGGTAATAGCCGCCATAGTGGTAGCGGTCCTGGTGGTAGCTGGGTACCTGCTGGCTACCCAGGTGCTGTTCCGGCAGACGGGGCCGACGCCCACTACTGCCAAGGTACAGCGGGGCACGCTCACGGCCAGTGTGGGTGCCTCAGGAGCTCTGCAGGCGAGCAACGACGTTGTCCTTACATTCCAGAGCAGCGGAAGTGTGGCCGAGATCCTTGTCCAGGAAGGGGACAGGGTAAGCAAAGGAACGCCTCTGGCACGGCTCGACCGGACCGACCTCCAGCTGCAGGTCCAACAGGCGGAGGCAAACCTGGCCTCGGCCCAGGCTAGGCTCGACCAGATCAAAGCCGGCGCCACCGAGAAGGACATCCAGATCGCCCAGGCCCAGCTAAAGTCCGCCCAAGCCAAATACCAGCAGACCCTACAGACCAGGCCTCAAGACGTGGCGGCCGCCCAGGCCCAGCTTGAACAGGCCCAGGCGAAGCTGGATGCCCTGCTTAAGGGGCCCACGCCCGAAGACGTAGCGTCTGCTCAGGCCAAAGTGCAGCAGGCCCAGGACAATCTAGACCGCACCAAGTCCGCAGCCTCGGCCGCCAAGGAACAGGCACGCTTGGCCATGGAACAGGCCGCCGACAGCCTCAGGGACGCCCAGAACAAATGGAACACCGCCTACTGGGATTATGTGCATGCTTCTACCGACAAGACGGACCCCGTAACGGGCAGGCCCTTGAACGACCGGCAGATCCAGCAGTATGCAGATGCCAAGGACGCCGCATGGCTGGCGGTACAGCAGGCTGAGGCGGCCCTGGAAAAGGCGAAGATCGCCTACCAAGATGCCCTCAACCAGGAAGCGTCCCAGGTGCAGGCGGCTCAGGCGCAGCTTGACGACGCCAAGGCCCAGCTCCAGAAGCTCCTCAACGGCCCCACCGACGAGGAGATCCGTCAGGCCAGGGCAGCCGTCGATCAGGCGAAGGCCAACCTTGAAAGGCTCCAGAACTCTACGCCAACCGACCTCGCCCAGCTCCAGGCCGCTGTCCAGCAGGCCGATGCCACGTTGAAGGACCTCCAGGCCGGTCCCAAGCCCTGGGATTTGGCCTCGGCTATGGCCGCGGTACAACAGGCCCAGGCCCAGCTGGATCTGGCGCGCTTCCGGTACGATCAGGCCGAACTTAGAGCGCCCTTCGATGGGGTGGTTCAGGCAGTGAACATCAAAGTTGGCCAGAACGTAAACGCAGGAACTCCCGCTATCGAGCTCGTCGATACTTCCAGGATGTACGTGGATGCCAACATCAGCGAGGTGGACGTCGCCAACGTGTATCCAGGTCAGGATGTGGAAATGACTTTCGACGCCATCCCGGGCCGCACCTTCTCGGGTCGCGTCACCTTCGTGGCGCCCAAGGGAGAGGTGCAGCAAGGGGTTGTTCAGTTTAAGGTAAGGGTGGAGCTGCTTGGCGAGGCGACGGGAGGCCAGCCGGTAGGGGCCTTCCCAAGGGCCGGCAGGCCCGGCGGTGGCCAGGCCCAGCGCACTCCATCTGCCACACCCACTGCCCAGGCAACCCGTGAGGGGGCCCAAGGCCCAACCCCAGAGGCCACGCCGAGCACTCGAACCCAGGCACCGGAAGCATCGCCCGCTGCGGCCACTGGACCCAAGCCAGGCATGACTGCCAGCCTCAACGTAATCACAGCCCGGGCCGACAACGTGCTCATGGTTCCCAACAGGGCCATCTTCACCCAGGGCGGCAAGAAGATGGTAAATATCCTGGTGAACGGCAGGCCCACACCCGTCGAGGTCCAGACCGGGCGGAGCAACAGCACCATGACCGAAATAATTTCGGGCCTCAAGGAAGGCGACGAGGTGCTCGTGTCGTCGGCGCCCACCAACGTGGTCAACCCCTTGGCAGGTCCGCGGCCTGGCGGGGGCGGGTTACGGTAAGATGCGTCAGGGGACAGCAAAGCCGTGATAAAGGTTGAAGGGGTCACCAAGGTCTATACCCTGGGCAAGGTGGAGATACCCGCCCTGCGAGGGGTGTCCTTCCAGATACAGAGCGGGGAGCTGGTGTCGATCATGGGGCCCAGCGGCTCAGGCAAGAGCACGCTCATGCACATCCTGGGCTGCCTTGACAAACCTACATCCGGAAGGTACGAACTCGACGGCATAGAGGTCAACAGGCTTAGCGACGACGAACTAGCCTACATTAGGAACCGAAAGATAGGCTTCGTCTTCCAGAGCTTCAACCTGCTGCCCCGTCTGTCGGCAGTTGAAAACGTGGAGTTGCCGTTGGTCTATCGGAAGAACGTGACAGACCGGCGTAGGAGGGCCATGGAGGCCCTCGAGGCCGTCGGACTTGCCGACAGGGCCCACCACCGCCCCACCGAACTCTCGGGCGGCCAGCAGCAGCGCGTGGCCATCGCCCGTGCCCTCGTGGCCGAGCCGTCCATTATCCTGGCAGACGAGCCCACTGGCAACTTGGACACCCAGACCAGCCAGGAGATCATGGCCCTTTTTCAGGAGCTGAATTCAGACCAGGGCATCACCGTGGTCTTCGTCACCCATGAGCCGGACATCGCTCGCCACACCCGTCGGATAATCCGCATACGGGACGGCATCATCGAGAAGGAAGAGCACGTCCAGGACATCCACTGGGTCGGGAGGAAACCGTGAGCACCACAGGCACCGTTAGGGCAGTGGCCGCCAGGCAAGCAGTCGTCCGTCAGGCAGGCCCTGTAGGCCTCGGCATTCTCGACGCCGCCAGAATAGCACTCCGCAGCATGAGCACCTCGAAACTCCGCGCCGCCCTAACGATGCTGGGCATCATCATCGGCGTGGCCGCGGTGATCGGCGTCATGTCCATAGGCACAGGTGCCAGCTACTACATCAGCTCCCAGATTGAGTCCGTGGGCACGAACGTCGTAACCATAATACCCGGTGCTATCAGCCAAGGCGGTATCAGAAGCGCCCTGGGAGCACAGCAGAGCCTCACCTACGAGGATTATCTCGCCCTGGCGAATCCAGAGAATGTCCCCGATGCCCTCGCCGTGGCCCCGTCCCTCAACCGCGCCGCCCAGGTGGTTGCCGGATCCAACAACTACAACACTACCGTGGTCGGAACGACGCCAGAGTCCGAGGTAGTCCGCAACATCGTCATGGCCAGCGGCCGTTACATAACTGCCCAGGACCTCGCAGCCGCAGCCAACGTCGCAGTGCTGGGCGACACCGTCGCTCAGCAGCTGTTCCCAGATTCCGACCCCATCGGCCAGGTCATCCGCATCAACAGGCTGGCCTTCACGGTCGTCGGGGTCATGGCTCCCAAGGGCAGCAACCTGTTCGTCAATCTGGACGACCTAGTAGTGGTCCCGTACACCACTGCTTACGCCAAGCTCTTCGGCGGGCGATCCCCGAGAGGTGAGGGTAGGGTCGTTACGGCTATAACCATCAAGGCGGCGGACGCCAACGCCATTAATCGCGTGATGGACCAAGCCGCTCAGGTGCTTAGGCAGAGGCACAACATCAGGCCAGGCCAGGATGACGACTTCTCCGTGCTCAACGCCGCAGAGCTCCTCAGGACCTTCAATGCCATAACCACAGCCCTCACGGCATTCCTGGCGGCCATCGCTGGCATATCCCTGGTGGTCGGGGGTATCGGCATCATGAACATCATGCTTGTGTCGGTGGCAGAACGCACCAAAGAGATCGGCATTCGAAAGGCCGTAGGGGCCCGCCGGAGGGATATCCTGATGCAGTTTCTGGTCGAGTCAGTGGTACTTAGCCTCACCGGCGGCGTGGTAGGCATTTTGGCCGGGATCGCCCTCTCTGAGGCTATCAGGCTTACGGGCCTGATACAACCCCTCGTATCCCCCCTTAGTGTAGCGCTGGCGACCCTGTTTGCCGTAGCCGTCGGCCTGTTCTTCGGCATCTACCCCGCCCAGCGGGCCGCAAGGCTGGACCCCGTCGAGGCCCTGCGCTACGAATAGGTTGATGTGGCTCCTAAAAAACGGGGGCAGCCGGCGGGCTGCCCCTTCGAGGACTTCCGTCGACCCCTGGGCTCACTGAAGCCCCAGCTCGGCCTTGACCTGCCGCACAGCCTCCACCATGACCTGGAGCTTCGCCTTGGCCTCCTCCACGGTTCTGGTCTTCAGGCCACAGTCCGGATCAACGTACATCTGCTCCGGCTTTAGGATCTCCAGGCCCAGATATATGCCCCTTTTCACTTCCTCCACCGTCTCCACCCTATGGGAGTGCACATCGATCACTCCGTAACCGATGAACTTGGTGAAGGGGTACTTCCTGAAGAGCTCGAGAAGATCGTAGTTGCTGTTGGCCATCTCGAGGTCGATCTGATCTACCGGCAGCTCCAGCATCTTTGGGTATATGGTCTCGAAGTCCCCGTAGCAGATGTGGGTGATAGTGTGAGCCTTCAGGCCATCGGTGACTATGCCCAGCGCCTCGATGACCAGCTCTATCTCCTCCGGCCTAGTGGACGTGGCCGGCTCATCGATCTGGATGTACTTGGCGCCGGCCCTCTCGAGATCCACCGCCTCCTGGTGGATAGCCTCGGCCAGGGCCAGGGCCATGGAACGACGATCCGAGTAGTACTCATTGAAAGACCAGTCGGTCATGGTGTAGGGGCCCGTAAGCATGCCCTTCACGGGCTTGTCCGTGAGGCTCTGGGCATACTCGAACATCTTAAGGGTGATCGGGCGGGTACGGCGGATTGCTCCCACAGCGATCGGCTTCCGATAGTAGCGGTTGCCATAGCTTCTGACCAACCCACTGATCTCAAAGCCCTCGAGGTTCTCGGCGAAGTAGGTAGCCATGTCACCCCGATACATCTCGCCGTCCACAAGGACATCTATCCCGATCTCCTCCTGGAACTCGATCCACTCCCTGGTAGCACGCTTCTCCAGCTCCTCGAGCTCCTCACGGGATATCTGTCCCCTGGCGTAGGCATTGCGGGCCTTCACAAGATAATCGGGCTTTGGAAAACTGCCCACAGATGTCGTCAATAGTGCGCCGCTCAAACCAACACCTCCAGGGCACGCCTGGCTCCTTCAGCCAGGCGCTGAAGCTTTTCAAAGGCCCTCGTCCGCGGCAGGAACTCCAAGCCGCAGCTAGGATTCACGTGGAGCCTATCGAGGTCGACATACTGGGCGAGCCTGCGTATGACCTCCACGAGCCCCTCCACACTTTCCATCTTGGTGTTCCTCGCATCAACGATGCCCGCGGCCAAAGCCTTCCGCTCGGGGAAACTTCCCAACAGGCCCCAGTTGTCCGGACCTTCCACGAAGTCCAGCCCGATGATGTCGAACGGAAGCTCAAAGAACTCACGGCCAACCCTGGCCACAGACCCGAAGTAGGTGTAGATAGCCGTGCGCGAACGGGAAACGCCGGCCACCAACGCCGAAGCGGCATCGGCAAGCAGAGAGAACTCTCCAGGATTGCGCACGATGGAGGGTTCATCGAACTGAATGACAGGCGCCCCGGCCTCCTGTAGGGCCAGAGCCTCCCGGTTCAGGGCCACAGCCAAGTCCATGACGAAGGCCCTGAGGTCGCCGTAGTGGGCGTCCTTCGAGAGCTTCGCCAGGGTATGCGGTCCCGTTAGTACGGCTTTAACCGGCTTCGGGCTGTACGACGCCGCGAACCTGTAGTCTTCCACGGTAATGGGTCCCCTCCATCGGATCGGACCAACGGCCAGCGGTTGCCTGTAGTAGGTGTTAGAGTCGAAGTAGCGGATCAGGCCCGTTATCTGGAACCCATCGAGTGCCCTTGCTATGTACGTCTGGCCGTCGTCCCACCGTATCATGCCATCGGTGACGAGGTCGAGCCCAGCCCTGACTTGCTCGTCGATGACCTCCCGCGTCACTGCATCCTGGACGGCCTTAAGCTCGTCCAATGAGATCTCCCCTATTTCAAAACGGGCGATGGCCCGTCGGAGGTTCGGGCTCCCAGATTGCTCCGATATCTTGGGATAGTTGCCCACAGCCGTTACGATCATGCAGCCTCCAAAGGTCAATTATGCCCTTCGCTCAGGGCACCAATTATAGCACGGCAGAAGGCTGGAAGGTCCGCCGGAAACCGCGACGTCACAATGTTCCCATCCCTCACCACCTCCTGATCCAGGTAGATGGCCCCAGCGTTGATAAGATCGTCCTTGATGGAGAAGAACCCCGTCACAGTCCTGCCCCTCACGATGCCCGCTGAGATCAACATCCATCCGGCATGGCATATTGCGGCAATTAGCTTGCCGCCGTCATTCGCCTCGCGCACAAAGCGGACCATGGAAGGATGGCGCCTCATGTGATCAGGAGCGTATCCCCCAGGTATCACTACTGCGTCGAACTCATCCGCCCTGGCAGCCTCGGCATCCAGGTCGGCCTTGGCCTCCAGCCCGTGCTTGCCTGTGTAGGTGGCCCTGCCGCTCCCAACGACCTTAACGTCAGCGCCCTCCTCCTTCAGTCGGTAATAGGGATACCAGAACTCCAGATCCTCGTAAAGGTTCTCGACCAGCAGTGCCACCCTCTTTCCTTTGAGAAGCATCTCAATCCCCCTCCATCCCCACGGCACCCCATCTGTAGCACCGTATGTTACAATTTTAACAGACGCCCAACGGGGTTATAATCCCCTCAAGGGCACAACGGCACTGGGGCTGTAGCCTTGAGCGGACCGCGGTTGGACAACCTTAACCTCTCCCTGGGAAAGCGCACGCGCCTGCACCGGCTCCTGTACGAGCACGGGCCGGCCAACGGCACCCTCTTGCTCCTTCCCATCGACCAGGGACTGGAGCACGGTCCCCGCGACTTCTTTGAGAATCCGGAGAGCTCTGACCCCGAGTACCAGCTACGGATCGCCAAGGAGGGCGGCTTCTCGGGCATAGTGTTCCACATCGGCATCGCCGAAAAGTACATGTACAGGTACGCTGGCGAGGTGCCCCTGGTCCTGAAGCTAAACGGGAAGACCGAAATACCTCCGGATGACGCCCCCATATCCCCCCAGACGGCCAGCGTCGAAGACGCGGTACGTTTGGGTGCCGACGCGGTGGGCTACACCCTCTACGTGGGCTCCCCCAGACAGGATGAGGACTTCCAGCAGCTCCGCAGGATCCGGCAAGACTGCGAACGGTACGGCATGCCCCTTATCATATGGTCGTACCCACGCGGAGCTGCCGTAGAGGCTAAGGGCGGTCGCGACAGCCTGTATGCTGTGGACTATGCGGCCAGGGTCGCGGCGGAGCTCGGGGCTGACGTCATAAAGCTAAACCAACCTAAGCTCGACGCCAAGGCCGAAAAGAGCCCTCCACCCTATAATGCTCTTAGGATCTCCGAACGGGAAGCCCTGGAGAAAGTTATCCGGTCGGCGGGAAGGAGCCTAGTCCTCATCTCCGGCGGCAGCAAGATCAGCGATGAGGACCTGCTCGAGAAGGCCAGGATGGCCATGGAGGCAGGCGCCACGGGCCTCATCTTCGGCAGGAACATCTGGCAGAGGCCGTACGAGGAGGCTATCCGCATAAGCCGGCGGATAAGGGACATTTTGCTAGATTTCAGCGGATGAGAGCAAACGGGAGGCCATCGAGGTGACCAAGGAACATGTGCAGAAGGCAGCCATAAAGACCTTGTCTTCGCGCGGCATTGTCATCAGGATAGCCGGCGAAAGCGGCGAAGGCGTCATAAGCTCCGGCGACATGTTTACCCAGGCAGCCGCCAGGGTGGGCCACCACGTCTTCACCTTCAGGACCTACCCGGCGGAGATCAAGGGAGGGCACGCCTGGTACCAGATCCGCATAAACGACAGGCCTCTCCTCTCCATGGGCGACGCCCTCGACATCCTTATAACCCTTAACGCCGAGGGCTACTACAGACACATCGGGGAGCTGGCCGAGGGAGGCGTGCTGATATACGACCCAGACACCATACAGCCCGCGGCCAACGGCAAGTATGTCCTCTATCCACTTCCCTTGAACTCCATCGCCCGGAAGAACGACTTCATGCGGGGCAAGAACTTGGTGCTCCTGGGAGCTGTCGCGGCCCTGTTCGGTCTCGATCCGTCGTCCTTGGAGGGCGTTATCCGTAGGAGGCTTGCCAGGCGAGCCGAACTCCTGGACAAGAACCTGATCTCCCTCACCAGCGGCTACGAGTATGCGCTGAAGAACATAACGAAAGAGGACCCCTACCAGTTTAGCAAGGTCGATGCCGTCAGCAGGGTGGTCATGAGCGGCAACGAAGCCATAGTGGCCGGGGCCCTGGTGGCCGGCTGTCGCTACTACGCTGGCTACCCCATAACCCCTGCTTCGGACATCATGGAGCTCATGGCGAAGGAGCTACCGCGTATCGGCGGGGTCTTCCTCCAGGCCGAGGATGAGATAGCCTCTATCACCTCCTGCATCGGGGCCTCCGTGGCCGGCGCCAAGGCCATGACTGCCACCTCCGGGCCAGGTCTCTCCCTAATGGTAGAGGGCATAGGGCTTGCCTCCATGGAGGAGATACCGGTAGTGATCGTGGATGCACAGCGAAGCGGACCCAGCACAGGCATGCCGTCCAAGATGGAGCAGGGCGACCTCAACCTGGCCCTGTACGGAGCCCATGGCGACGCACCCCGCATTGTCCTGGCCCCCACATCGGTGGAGGACTGCTTCTACCTGACGGTGAGGGCCTTTAACCTCGCCGAAAAATACCAGATGCCCGTCATACTCCTCTCGGACCAAAGCCTGTCCCACAGGACCGAAACTATGGAGAAGCCCGACGTGGCAAGCCTCGAAATCGTGGATAGGCGCAGGCCCAATACGGAGGACCTTCAGGACTACCGACGCTTTAGGGTGACCGAAAGCGGCGTATCGCCCATGGCTATCCCTGGCAGGGACGCCACCATCTACACCGCCTCGGGCCTGGAACATGACGAATACGGTCACCCCAACTACGAACCTGAAGTCCACGAAACCATGACCCGAAAGCGCTTCAGAAAGCTCGAAACCCTAGCGGCCGAGCAGGAGCCATACCCCATCTACGGCGATAGAGACGCGGAAATCGGCATCATCACTTGGGGCTCCTCAGCTGGCCCCGTGCGAGAGGCTGTGGAGATCGCCCTCGAGGAGGGCTACCGGGTCAAGGTCCTGGTGCCCGGCATCGTGCACCCTTTGAAGGAAGACCAGATCCGCGATTTCATAGCATCGTGCCGCAAGATCCTGGTCCCCGAGGCAAACTACCAAGGCCAGTTCGCGCGGCACCTTTCCGCCACTTTCGGCATAAAGCCCGAGCGTCTCAACAAATACACGGGACTGCCCTTCAAGCCCAGCGAAATCTACCGAAAGATTCAGGAGTTGGCCGCAAATGACTGAGACACTAGTTCTAACCGCTAAGGACTACAAGAGCGACGTAAAGCCTACCTGGTGCCCAGGATGTGGCGACTTCGGTGTGCTCTCTGCCGTCTACAAGGCCATGGCCCAGCTCCAGCTCAGGCCTGACCAGACCGTGGCAGTCTCAGGCATAGGTTGTTCCAGCCGCATTCCCTACTTCCTGCGCACTTACGGCATCCACGGCATCCACGGTCGGGCCCTGCCCATCGCCCAGGGTGTGAAGCTGGCCAACCCCGAGCTAACGGTGCTGGTCTTCGGGGGCGACGGCGACTTCTTCGCGATCGGAGCAGGGCACCTGCCCCACGTGTGTGCCCGCAACGTGGACATCACAGCCATCGTCATGGACAACTCCACCTATGGGCTCACAAAGGGCCATACCTCGCCAACGTCCCCCATAGGCCAAAAGACGAAGTCCACGCCGTACGGGCAGATAGTCCAGCCACTGAATCCTGTGCTCTTGGCCATAACCTACGGGGCCAGCTTCGTGGCCAGGGGCTACTCGGCGAAACCCCAGCAGCTGACCGACCTGATAGTCCAGGGCATCAAGCACAAGGGCTTTGCCTTCATCCATGTGGAGAGCCCGTGCACCGAGTTCAATAACACTTTCAACTACTTCGACAGCGCTGTGGAAGACCTTCCGCCTGACTGGGATCCGACCGACCGTGAGGCTGCCATGCACCTGGCCCTAACCGAAGAAAAGGTTCACCTCGGCGTGTTCTACAAGGTTGAAACGCCGACAACCTACGAGCTCAACGCCAGGCACTGGGCTGGAACGCCGGAGCCTTTCGACCCAAATAGGTTCTTCGAAAAATACATGTAAACTTTACTAGTAGCTCCTGCCACCGGGAGGGCAACATTGAACAGGCCGCTGCAGGTGCTGACCGACAGCTTTAACCGTCGGATAAACTACATCCGCATATCGGTAACCGATCGGTGCAACCTGCGGTGCCTGTACTGCATGCCGCCGGAAGGCCTCCCCTGGATACCAAAGGCCGATATCCTCACCTACGAGGAGATAGCTAAGATAATACGGGCCGTAGCTCCCCTCGGTGTCGAGCGCCTGCGCCTCACGGGAGGAGAGCCCCTAGTGAGGCGGGACCTTCCCAAATTGGTGTCCATGCTAGCTGAAATACCGGGCATCAAGGACATAGCCCTCTCTACCAACGGTATCCACCTTGCGGAAATGGCCCACGACTTAAAGAAGGCCGGCCTGAACCGGGTCAACGTGAGCTTGGATACCCTTAAACCCGACCGCTTCCGGCAGATCGCGCGCAGGCCCGGGCTGGAGCAGGTGCTGGAGGGGCTCGAGGTCGCCGAAGAGTTGGGCCTTCACCCGATCAAGGTGAACACAGTAGTCATGCGGGGCATCAATGACGATGAGCTCCCTGACTTCGCTGCCCTGACCCTCGAGCATCCCTGGCATATCCGCCTAATAGAAGTTATGCCCCTGGAGGACAACGTTTATCTCCAGGCCAGTGCCTACATATCGTGGGATGAGATGCGCCAACGCCTCCTGGATCTGGGCACCCTGGAGCCGGTGGACGGCCCCCTTGGCAACGGGCCGGCCCGCTACTTCCGGCTGCCGGGTGGCAAGGGGACCATCGGCGTCATAACTCCCCTCAGCCACAACTACTGCGACCGATGCAACAGGGTCCGGCTCACGGCAGACGGCCGTCTTCGCCTCTGCCTCTTCGGGGACCAGGAGATAGACCTGCGCTCGCCCCTCAGGCAGGGGGCTGACGAAGAGCAGATCAGAGCCATTTTCCTCCGTGCCATGCGCATCAAGCCCGAGAGGCACCACCTCGATCTCGGCGCTCCCAGCTCCGCCCTACGGGCCCTATCTCAGGTAGGCGGCTGACCTCTAGCACCTCCCCCTTCCGCCGCAGCGTCTTTGACCCCTCATTGCCGGCCTATATAATGGGGTCAAGGGAGGTGTGGGGGCTGATCGGTCCGCTCGCTAGCTACGCTACGGGCAGGCTGTCCTGGAAGCTGGGCCTGCTCGTGTCCTGCCTTGTCCTCGCAATGATGCTTTTGTTCACTGCCCTGGACTACCAGTGGCACCTCGGCGCCCTCTGGAGGGATATGGACGACCACATAGCCGAGGAGGCCTGGAGCGTGGCGGCCATGCTAGAGCAGAGCAGAGATACCGACTGGCAACGGTTCGTCCGCTCACTGGGCGATGCCCTCGACCGCGGGGAACGCCTCGGCAGACACCACGAGGTACTGATCATCGACAGCCAGGGCATGGTCAGGGCATCGACCGTGCAAGAACTCGCCGGCAGGGCCATGATCTCGCCAGAGATATCCAAAGTGCTCAGGGGCGAGACCCAGTTCTCAAGTGGCACGATGGAACACACAGACCATCTATCCTTCTTCGGGGTCGTGCCCCTCCGATCCCCGGAAGGCCCCGGCATCTGGGCGGTCCACGTGGCCGAGCCGCTGACACCTATCGAGGAATCGCTCCGCCAGTTCCTGGCTCAGCGTGTCCTGTTCATGGCCGTGATGGCGGCAACCGTGATCCTCGCCATCAACCTTCTGGTCCAGCGAGCCGTGGTGAGACGCCTCGAGTTGCTGGCCAGGGGCGTGGAGCAGGTCAAGACAGGCAACCTCCGCGTACAGCTCCCAGAACAGGGCAACGACGAGATGGCACAGATAGGTGCCGCCTTCAACCGCATGATAGAAGCCTTGCGGGTCAGCCAGGATGCCCTGGAGGCAGAGCACCGACGTCTTGCCCTCCTGTACGAGGTGAGCCGCAGGCTGACCGGCAGCTTCGAATGGTCCGACCTGGTGGACCGCATTCTGGCTATCATCATGGACCTGGCCGGTGCCAAAGGATGCTGCCTTTTCCTGGTGGACCGGGAGAGCGGCACTCTCAGGCTCGAAGGGGCCATGGGGATAGCCTCCGAGCTGGCACGACCCCTTTCGCGCGTTATGGCCCGCCTCGATGAGGCCATCCGATGCGTTAACTGTCTGTCCCTTCGGGCATCATTGGGCGACAGGTGTCCCATGCTTTCCGATCTGCCCGACGACGTCGGGATCGCAGGCATCGCATGCCTGCGCCTAGCCCTGGGCGACCGTACACTGGGCTTCATCAATCTCTTTTTCGACAACATGGCAACGGCCACTCAACGCCTTGAGGACCTACAGCTAGTGGCCACCGAGATCGCCGCAGTTGTTGCCGCCGTACAGTCCCAGTTCAGGGAGACAGCGCAAGCCGAGGAGCTCCGAAGGGCCCTCCACAGCTACCCAAGCCTCGAGGAAACGCTGGCCACCGCCCTCGATCAAGCCGCCGCGGCATTTCAGCTACGCGCTGCCGCCCTGTTCCTGGCCGACGAGAATGGGCGCGGGACGGAGCTAGCATATTGCCACGGTGTGGATCCTGGCGGCGCCAACCTATGGCTGCCAGCAGCACAGAGGGCCATCGACCTCCGCACCACCCTGACACTCGTCCAGGAGGGCGAACAGATCAGCGTAGTTCCCCTCTCCGTGAAGGGCGAGAGCCTCGGAGCCCTTGTCTGCTCCATGCCGCAGGGGACAGCCACCCGCGAAGCTCTTGGCCACCTGGCGACCTTCGCTGGGCTGCTCGGGATGCTCATACGGTCCACGCAGGCATCGGCGCAAGCAGAGGCCGCGGCCATACTCAGGGAAAGGAACCGTCTGGCCCGCGAGCTCCACGACGGGCTCATACAGCATCTCGGCTATCTGAAGCTCACGCTGAGCAGGATGACGGGCTGGGCTCAGCAAGGGCACCACGCCCGGATAGCCAAAGAGCTGGATAACCTCAGGTCTTCTGTAGAGGAGGCCTACTCCGACGCCCGCGACGCCTTCATCGGCCTCAGGGTAGGCCTCTCGCCTAAGGACACGTTGGAAAGCGTGCTGAGCAACTACGTCGAGGCCTTCTCGGCTCGCTACCAACTTCCCGTGCACTTCCAAGTCCAAGGGCAAGCCCCCACCAACCCCATGAAACCGAGCGCGCTTTTGCACATACTGCGCATCGTTCAGGAGGCCCTTACCAACGTTCGAAGACATTCCCATGCCGACGAGGCAAGCGTGGAGCTGAGCTACGAGAATGATTACCTCAGCGTGACAGTCAGGGACAACGGCAGAGGCATCGATAACCTGGCCGAGGTCTCGAGCCACCGGGGCCTCAGGTTCATGCGGGAGCGGGCCAAAGAGCTCTCGGCCGACCTGCTCATTTTGCAACGCCGTCCGTCGGGGACAGAGGTTAGGCTCAAAGTGCCCTTGGAGAATGTCGCGGAAGGAAGGCACCCATGGCGTTGATACGCACAGTACTAGCCGACGACCACCCCGTCTTTCGCCACGGCCTTGCTGTCCTTCTGCAGGACCAACCGGATTTCGAGGTAGTGGGCATGGCCGCCACAGCCGAGGAGGCCGTGAGGTTGGTGAGCGAGCTTCAGCCCGACCTCGTGGTCATCGACGTCATATTGCCTGGCGATGGGCTGGCTGCCGCCCAGGCCATCGCCGAGGCAGTGCCAGAAACCAAGGTGGTCATGCTCACCGTGTCTGAGAATGAAGAAGATATCCTTCGGGCCGTGGAGGTGGGCGTGCACGGCTATCTACTGAAGGAGATCGAGCCTAACCAGCTGTTGGAGCAGCTTCGTGCTGTGTACAGAGGCCATGCCGCCCTTTCCAACGTGGTCGCCGCGAAGCTCCTGAGGGCGGTGCGCCACACCAGCCTGCGCAATTGGGCAGGACGTGCAGCGCTCACACCCCGCGAAGCCGAGATCGTGGCGCTTCTATGTAAAGGGAAGAGCAACAAGGAGATAGCCGATAGCCTAAGCATCGCCGAGAGCACCGTGAAAAGCCACTTACACAGCATCCTCGACAAGCTTGGGGCCCGCAACAGAGCTGAGCTAGTGGCCTGGGCGATCCGGCACGGTCTCCATCGTGGGCTCCAGGCCCAAAGCCACTGATCCTCCGAAAGATCTACACCGGCAGCCCTGCCGTTTCCATCGAAATCCCATCTTCGTGCCGATAGCTGGACAAGTGGGTTCTGCGTTACTTTTGTATCCGCCGAGTGAGGCAGCATACCAGAGCAGAGGGACTCATTGAGGCGACACCTGATCGGTCCAGCGGTGCTTTGGATCGTCCTGACGGCCCTGGGGGAACTGCTGGTAGCCCTCTTCGATCCCATGCCGTCAGGAGCATCAGCTGAGAGCAGCATAGTGAGAGGGGCCTTCCATCTCCTGGCAGTGCTGGCCGTTCCCGTGTTCGCCTTTGTGCTCGCTGTCCTTCTCTACAGCGTGATCCGCTTCAGGGCTGCCGGCCCCGAAGCGGACGGCCCTCCGATCCACGGCAGTGCCCCAGTGGCGGCCCTGTGGCTGGCCCTCACCACAGCACTGGCAGTCTACGTCATCTTCAACCCCGGCCTCTCGGGCTTGGCCGAGCTCTGGAAACCCAGGCCCGCCGAGCTCCTTGTAACGGTCCAGGCCCAGCAGTGGAACTGGACCGTGAGCTATCCCCAGTACCGGGTAACGATTAAGAAGGCAAAGGAAGTTCCCCTGCCCGCCGGCAAGAGGGTCCTCTTCGAAATCACATCGACCGATGTCGTCCACTCCTTCTGGATACCCGCCTTCCAGATGAAGGTCGATGCCGTACCGGGCCTCCCCACAACCATGGCGGTGACACCGGTGACCGTTGGAAGCTTCGATAAGGATCCCTCGTTCCGCGTACAGTGCGCCGAACTGTGCGGCACGGGACACGCCACCATGTCGGCAGCGGTAAGGGTGATGGACGCCCAACAGTTCGAGGAGACCATGGCAAAACTGCGGGCTCGGGGAAGCTCTGAAGACCTAGCAAAGTCCGGAGGCAACAGCCCATGAGATACATTGCCCGAGGCCTGTTGTGGGGAATTGCCGGCACGGCTCTTGGCTTGGTGCTCCTAGGGGGGATACGGGTTGCACTGGGCTACGTCCCCCTGACCACAGAGCCGGCGGTGGCGCTCAGCTACCCTTTGGGCCTGGCAGGCTGGCTTTTGGGCATCGGCCTGTGGGACACATGGGCTCGGGAATGGGTAGGACTTAAGCCAAAAACGCTGGAGACCTCCGGGTGGCGGCGGTACTTCGGCTTCACCGTCGACCACAAGGTGATAGGCATCCAGTATTTGGTCACCTTCGTGCTCGTGTTCCTGCTGGCCGGCCTTCTGGCCATGCTCATGCGGCTGGAGCTGGCGGCCCCTGGAGAAAACGTCCTCACAACTGCTACCTACAACCAGGTGATGAGCCTGCACGGCATCATGATGATAGCCGTAGCGGTAGTGAGCATCCTGGGAAGCTTTGGCAACTACTTGGTGCCCCTAATGATAGGCGCCGAGGACATGGCTTTCCCTCGCCTCAATGCCCTGAGCTACTGGCTAGTGCCGCCCTCTGTGCTCCTTCTGCTCATCAGCCCCCTGTTTGGCGGATGGGACAGCGGCTGGACAGCCTATCCACCGCTCAGTGAGGTGAACAAACCCGGCCAGGTACTGTTCATATTGGCGTTCATAACGTTGGGGCTGTCTTCCATCCTTGGTGGCGTGAACTTCCTAACAACGATAGCAAAGCTACGGGCGCCCGGAATGACATGGGGCCGCCTGCCCATCTTCGTCTGGTCCGTCTTCGCGGCTTCTATCCTGAGCCTCCTATTCACCCAGGCCGTGGCAGCGGCCCTTTTAATGGTTACGCTGGACAGGATCGCGGGGACAGCGTTCTTCAACCCCGATCGCGGAGGCCTGCCGATCCTCTACCAACACGTGTTCTGGTTCTACTCCCATCCAGCCGTGTACATCATGATAATACCTGGCTGGGGCATAGCCCTGGAGGTCCTTTCCCACCTCTCGCGCAAGCCGCTCTTCGCTTACCCGTGGGCAGTGGCTGGTTTCCTGGGCGTGACCCTGCTCAGTGGGGTCGTGTGGGCCCACCATATGTTCACCAGCGGCATGCCGCAGACCCTCCACGGTCCATTCCTGGCAACCACGGAGCTGATCTCCGTGCCTACTGGCCTGGTCTTCCTCTCGGGGCTGGGAACAATCTGGCTGGGCAGACTCTGGCTCAGGACCCCTATGCTCTTCGCCCTGGCGGTCCTGTTCAACTTTCTGATCGGGGGGATCACAGGGATATTTCTTGCTGACGTTCCCACAGACCTTCAGCTTCAGGATACCTACTTCGTCGTAGCACATTTCCACTACACCATTGTAGGAGGAGAGATATTCGCTTTGTTCGCCGGCATCTACTATTGGTTCCCCAAGCTCACAGGGCGCATGTTCAGCGAGTGGCTTGGCAAGCTTCACTTCTGGATCATGTTTTTCGGCTTCCAACTTACCTTCCTACCCATGTTCTGGCTGGGCCTTCACGGCATGAATCGGAGGGTAGCCGACTACCTGCCGAACCTGGCCGGGGTCAACCTATGGGTCAGCCTCATGGCTTTCCTGTTGGGCTCCAGCTTCCTCATCTTCGTAATAAACATGGTCAGATCAGCCGTGAAGGGCATGGAGACGGGCCCCAACCCCTGGAAGGCGCGCACTCTGGAGTGGCAGACCTCCTCGCCGCCACCTGTCCACAACTTTCCCAGGATACCCAATGTGGTCGGAAGCCCTTACGATTACGGGGTCCCCGGAGCTGTACATGCCATAGTTATGGCTGGCGCATCCGGAAGCGAGCCGGAGGAGGGCTAGTCAGATGATAGGCTATGCGGTGCATCGGGAGCACACAGAGCGATCCCAAATCAACAGCACTGGCCTGTGGCTCTTCATCCTCTCCGAGGCGTTTCTCTTCTTGGTGTTCATATCTACAAGGTTCGCCCTTGTGGGGACCTATCGGCCCCAACAACTTAACCAGGCATTGGGAGCAGTCATCACGGTCCTGCTCCTCTCGAGCAGTATCACCGCCTACCTTGGCCTCAGCGCCCTGCGTGCGGGCGCCGTCGAGCGCTTCCGCCGGATGCTTACCGTCACCATAGGCCTCGCCCTCCTTTTCCTGGTAGGAGTAGGCCTAGAGTGGAGCGAAGGCTTCGAGTTCTTCCCGCCTTCCACCACCTACGGCACAGCCTTCTTCACCCTCACCGGGTTGCACGGCCTACACGTGCTTACCGGCATCCTGGTGCTCCTGGCCCTATACCTCTACAGCCGGCGTGTGGGCCTCTCACCGTCACAACCATGGCCAGCGGAGGGATCCATAAGATATTGGACCTTTGTGGATGTCATGTGGCTCCTCATATATCCGACGCTCTATTGGCTGTGATTCGCCTCGAAGCTGTAGAGACAAAGACACAAAAGGAGGTTGAAGTAAGCACATGAGGACACTTCTAGCTATAACCCTTTCAGCACTAATGGCCTTAGCCGCATGCGCCCCACCCAGTGGCGGAGGCACAGCGCCCACACCATCGGGCCAAATAACCATCAAGATGAGCGAGTATAAGTTCGAGCCCAGCTCGATCCAGCTCAAGGCTGGCCAGCAGGTGAAGATCACCATCGAGAACGTGGGTGAGAAGGACCACGAACTTATGATCGGTCGGAAGGTCAAGCAGGAAGGAGGCCATCCGGCCGGATACGAGGAGAACTTCTTCAAGGGGATCGAGGTGAAGGCAGAGCGCGAGGGCAAGGCCATAGATCCCATGTCCTTGGTCGAGGAAGAGGAACACGACGCGGGCTTCATGGTCGTTTTGCACAAGGGCGATAAGCCCGTCACCATCAGCTTCACCGTCCCGGCCGACAAGGTCGGCGAGTGGGAGATGGGCTGCTTCGAGGATGACGGCCAGCACTACAACGAGGGCATGAAGGGGAAGCTGACCGTCACCCAGTAGATCACATCATGATGCGCCCGGGGCGAGGCAGGCCTCGCCCCTTTCTGCATTTTTGAGACATTTCGGCAGCAGACCCACCACTGTTGCACAACGCTTTATCTTTTTCACCCGTCAGCCCCTCAGGGGTGCAGAACTAGGCACGAAGCTCACCAGCCAAGGACCACCCAGACTCTCATCGCACGGGCAGCTCCAGCCGTAGTTCAGGCGATCGATGCGGACATCCGGCAGCCATCTCCGGCACACCCTCGAAGCTCTCGAAAAGCTTGCAGGCAATAACTTATCCCAGCACCAGCTTCCGGGCCTCGGCAGGGATACAGCCGCCCGGTTTCAGAACACGCCCTCTGAAGGCGGGCACGCCACGTGCGGTTGGCTCCTAACATGCGTACCGGGGCGTGACGCGTTCGCGCGCCTCCCCCACCTCGAGCAACCCGCGGAGCCAGAACTTGGCTGCCAGGCCCGCCAACTTGAACCTGTGAGGACGTGGAAGGCCCCTAGGCATCCCGGCTTCAAGGTGGCACGGTACAACCTGGGATAAGTTTACAGCGCACGGGAAGCCGAGCATCGCCGCGTCAAGCCCACCTACGCCGATACCCATCCCGAGCCTAGACGGCATGTGGGATGACACGATAGCTTTCCCCTTCGACTTTGCAGCTATTCAAGCCTTGCTTTGAGCCGTCAAAATACCAGTGGAACGTGGTGGAATGTTTTTTGGCCATCGTCTGCAGGTCACGGCTAGCAGGCCGCTGCTCGGCCTCCCAACCTCCCTCGTCATGTTCCGTGGCCGATCGCCTGTCGGTCCCGCACGGACCGCGACGGCGGCCCTTGTAGGCCGCCTTACACCCGACACGTGCAGCTGAGACATCGGCCTTTGGCGCCTCACTGCCCATGAAGTCTGAGAATTCCCGCCTTGGCTTCTCAGCTCGCGCTCCGAGGCAGGTGCGAGATCCTCCCGAGCTACGCGGGCACCGTTCGTCGATGGTTGATGGCGCCTGACGGTGCTAAGCGGTGGGCTGCCGACACCCACAGGCTGGCTCGTCGACCCCATGCGAAGCGTATCGGCCACAGACCTTCCCAAGGGATGCCTCCTGTGCCGCCCTAGGCAGCGGACAGGCTTGCGGGGCCTGCCGGTTGCGCTGGAACCCCTTCGAGCCGAAGGTGCGCGGACATAGCAGCTTCACAGTCCGAACCACGCTAGATCCCGCAGGCAGGCTGTTGTGGACCCCCTGCTACTTATTCCCCCAGGGTCCATTACGCGGGCATGACCATACTCACATGCCCAGCAACCTCCGTAGCCATGTGGGCCAAGGCATGTCCATTGGTACCCCGCTGGCGTAAATCCCTTTCGGCTTTTCCCCCTTGGGCGATGCGGCTAGCGTCGCGAAGCCTGCCGCGAGGGCCACTCGATTCCCTTGAGAGACATTGTCGCCACACGATGGCGCGGCCAAGGGTTCCATGCCGGCCCCAGCCGACGCAGGGCTTACGGCCCACTCACGCTCGCTGAAGCGCGGACGCGACCTTTCGAACCCTGTCGTTGCCAGGGCAGCCTTGACGCCCCAAGAGCTGAGGCACTAAACTTGCAGGCAGTGCAATAGCCTAAGGGCAGGGGACGATACCGTGGTGCTCTTTCCGCAGCTGCCCGACCCTATCGAGCCCCGCGCGACCGCTGTGACAGAGGCGCAAGGAGTGCGAGAAGCATTGTCCGGCAATTCAGTACCGAAGTAAACTTTTACAGGCAGGGGTTGGTCGCAGGCAAGAGGTGAGCGGCTACAGAAGCATCGAGTGGCGGGAAGGTAAGCTGGTGCTCCTGGACCAGCGGCAGTTGCCCCGGCGGCTGGAGTACGTGGAGTGTCGCGACTACCACCAAGTGGCCTGGGCCATACGAGAGATGGTGGTCAGGGGAGCTCCTGCCATAGGGGCAGCCGCTGCTTACGGTTTAGCTCTGGCCGCCCTCTCCTATAGAGGCACTGATCTGCAGGAGCTCCTCGGCGTTCTCACCACCGCGGCCCAGGAGCTGAAGGGGACAAGGCCAACGGCAGTCAACCTCTTCTGGGCTATCGAAAGGGTCATGAGCGCAGCGAGGTACCAGGCCTGGGGTTCGGTACAGGACGCGGCTAACGCGGTGCTACAGGAGGCTCAGCTCATAGCCTTCGAGGACGCCGAAACAAACAGGCGTATCGGAGCCCATGGAGCAAAGCTGGTGCCGGACGGCGCCCGAATAGTTCACCACTGCAACACCGGAACCCTGGCCACCGTGGACTACGGCACAGCGTTGGGCATAGTACGAGCAGCCCATGAGGCCGGTAAGAAGGTGCACGTATATGTGGACGAGACGAGGCCAAGGCTACAAGGAGCCCGGCTCACGGCATGGGAGCTAGCACAGCTGGGTATACCCCACACGGTCATAGTGGATGGGGCAGCCGGACACGTCATGAGAAAGCTGGGCGTAGACCTCTGCCTTGTAGGGTGCGACAGAGTGGCCAGGAACGGCGACGTGGCCAACAAGATCGGCACCTACAGCCTGGCCGTCCTTGCTCGCGCCCACGGGGTGCCCTTCTATGTGGCGGCGCCCACCAGCACCATCGACCTCGCCACCGTTCGTGGAGACGAGATACCGATCGAAGAGAGGGCGCGGCATGAGGTTAGCCTCCTGGGCAACGACGAAGTGGTGCCGCAAGCAAGCCCCGTATACAACCCCGCCTTCGACGTCACCCCTGGCGACTACGTTACCGCCATAATAACCGAGGCCGGCGTGGCCTACCCCCCTTACGAGGAGAGCTTGCCCAAGATGGTGGAGGAGGGCCAGCATTGGAGAGAGTCCCTGAGGGACAACCTCTTCCGGCCGGCTGGATAGTCCCCAACAGCTCAGGGTTCAACACCACTCCCTAGCGGGATCGGCAAGACCCACCACAACGCCAGCCTGTGGGCTGGTCGAGCTCGGTCCTTGACCGGGGCCGCGGTAGCTTGTGCCAGCGCCAGAGAAGTTCGGAAGATTCAGAGCAAGGTCGCATTCAGAGCGTTCACTTAATGCCATCCTCGGGCGATGGCGCGCCGTGTGTCGGTCAGCACGAATGCGGGTGCAGATCGACATAGACTCCAGAACCCACGCGTCCGCCTATCACCGGCTTCCCTGCGTCCATTCCTCGAACCCGAGCGCTTGGGCACACGAGAGGTTCCGTCCAGAGGTCGATGAAGGCCCACCCCACAGACCACCTGTGAAGCCTGGCTGTTGTAGCGTGCGGCCATTCCGCAGAAAACACACACCCCGCCCGGCCACGGTCGCTATGCCCGAAGGCACTCCAGCGCTAGGGGTCCCAACTGCCCGCGCAAGGTTAGCACGGCTGGGCCCAAAACCATGACCACACAGCCCCTTACCTCCATCAGGCCGCTCAAAAGGCCACGCAGCGAAGGCAACCCGCCCCGCGCCGTGTGTACCCCGCCTGGCCCTGGCCGCACCTGCCTCAGCGCCGGCCTGGCCCCAGGCACCCAAGCATGCTCTGGCCATGCGTTCTTTTGTAACCTTGCCGGTCCGTGGCCATGGGCGCACCGCCACCTCGCCTAACCCAGGAGCGAGGCTCGACCGGCCATCGGGGCGCGTCGACGGGTGAGACCCCGCCCAACGTCTTCGGCTGCTCGTCGCGCCGATAAGTTCACTCCCAGCAGGTGCAGGAGTAAACCTCCACCTAAGGCATCCACTTGGCAGCAACACCACCTCCGAGCATGGGCCAATGGGCTTCCCCGTTCGCTTCAACAGCCCACGCGGATCCGCTCCCCGGCCGTGGCCACCACCCGAAGGTCACCCGGGACACACTCCGGGCCCGTCTCAAGGCCCCATGTTGGTACCACAACCCAAGCGCGTTTCTCGCACAATTCGGACCCCACAGTACATGTTGTGCGTTGTAACCAAAGACCCCCGCTTCGATTCGTGAAAGTGCCTGGTGAATCGTGGGTTGGTCCCCGCTACTATGGGACCGAGGCCCGGGCCGGAAGCCGTATCCAACCGAACCTTGGTGCACCGGTACGAACAACTAGCAGGAGGAGGTGTGAGCATGAAAAGGCGTACGATCGCACTCATGGCCGTCTTGATATGGTTCGCCGCGGTCAGCGCGGCACTCATCTATAGCTCCGTCGTGGGAGGACCAGCTCCTGAAGGTGCCATTCTAGGGGGAGCTTCCCCCATGCCGTCGGGCGAGGGGGAGCTTCAGAACGCCATCGCCGCCGACAGGACCTCGATAAACCTTGTGTGGACCCTGGTGGCAGGGTTCCTGGTGATGTTCATGCAGGCGGGGTTCGCCATGGTGGAGACCGGCTTCACCCGTGCGAAGAATGCCAGCCACACCATGCTGATGAACTTCCTGATCTACGCGCTGGGGATGCTCGCCTACTGGGCAGTGGGCTTTGGGCTTCAGATGGGCGGCAGCACGGGCGCAACGAGCCTTGGCGGAGGGCCAGGGACCGGGCTTGACAAAGAGCTCACCATTGAGCTCTTCGGAAAGAGCTTCGGGTTGGTAGGCATGGACGGCTTCTTTCTAGTCGGGGCCGCCTACAACACCGCGGCCTTTGCACTGTTCCTGTTCCAGATGGTTTTCATGGACACAGCGGCCACCATACCCACGGGCGCTATGGCCGAAAGGTTCAAGTTGGCAGGTTTCGTAGTGTACGGCTTGGCCATGGGTGCAGTTATCTATCCCATCTTCGCCAACTGGGCCTGGGGTGGCGGCTGGCTGTCGCAGCTGGGGGCGAACTTCGGGCTCGGTCACGGTTATGTGGACTTCGCCGGCTCCTCTGTGGTCCACTTGGTAGGAGGATTGGTAGCCCTGGTAGGGGCTTCTGTCATAGGTCCACGGATCGGGAAGTTCGGGCCGGACGGCGTCCCCAGGGCCATACCGGGGCACAACATCCCCATGGCTATCGTGGGCACCTTCATCCTCGCCTTCGGCTGGTTCGGGTTCAACGCGGGCAGCACCCTGGCCGGCTCCGACCCCCGCATCGGCGTTGTCGCCACCAACACCATGCTGGCTTCAGCAGCAGGAGCCTTGTCGGCCTCCCTTTACACCTGGCTGCGATGGGAAAGGCCCGATCCCACCATGGCCGCCAACGGCATGCTGGCGGGCCTGGTGGCCATCACGGCCCCCTGCGCCTTCGTGGGCTCGCCAGCGGCCGTGTTCATAGGCCTAGTAGCAGGCATCGTGGTAGTGGAAAGCGTGTACTTCGTCGACAACGTGCTCAAGGTCGACGATCCTGTTGGGGCTGTCTCAGTTCATGGAACGAACGGCATCTGGGGCATCCTTGCCCTAGGCCTCTTCGCCGATGGCACCTACGGCGCCGGGTGGAACGGGGTGGAGGGCACTGTCAAAGGTCTCCTCTTCGGAGATCCTGGGCAGCTCGTAGCACAGATCATTGGCCTCATCGCCTGCTTCGCCTTCGTACTACCCGTCTCCTTCGCTCTGTTCCGGACGCTCCAGTGGTTCGGCATACTCCGCGTGTCAGCCGAACAGGAGCTGGAGGGGCTCGACTTCTCGGAGGTGTCTGTGCCGGCCTACCCAGAGGTGGCTATCGGCGCTGCAGTGCTTCCCGAGGCCACGACTCCAGGCCTTTCTGAAACCCTGGGCGAACTTCCAGCCACGGGAGGCTCCTAGAGATGAAACTGGTGAAAGCAGTTGTACGACCCCACCTAGTGGATGAGGTTCGCCAGACCCTGTTGCGGATAGGCGTGGGAGGCATGACAGTCTTCGCCGTCGAGGGCTTCGGACAGCAACGGGGCCACCATGAGAGTTACCGGGGCCTCCCCCTCCACGTAGAGTTCACCCCCAAGGCCGCGATCGAGGTGGCCGTTCCGGAGCAGTTCGTGGAGCGCGTCGTTGAAGCCATTGTGGCAGCCGCGAGGACCGGCGAGGTTGGCGACGGCAAGATCTTTGTAATGCCCCTGGACGACGTGGTCCGCATAAGGACGGGCGAACGGGGCACAGGAGCCCTGTAGAGGCCTACAGTATCCCCTGTGGTGCACGGCGCCGTGCACCACAGGGCCGAACATTCTCTCCATCCGTGGCATTCCCACGCTGGATACGTCTTTCCCGTAACACCCTACTGCCCCCGAAGGAGCCCGATGCAGCACGTCGTTCCGAGATACCCTAGGACCCGGCCGCCTACAGCTCTGACCGCCGTCCATGACCCTCCCGGACGCGGACCGTGCTTTCCACACCCCATCTTTTCCATCTTCCCGACTATCCGATAGGTTGCAGCCCAGCCGGATGCCCAGCCTCCACGCTCGGGGGAATTCACAAGTCGCCTCTATGGTGCCGGCCGGCCGCGCCTGTCGCAGGGCCGACTGAACCGTTGCTCCCTTCCGATATAGGATGATAGAATATAACAACACCTAGCACTGACGGGGACCTATGGGCCGCCCTCTTCCGGCAGAGCGCAGGGCCCGCATCCTGGAGATCCTGCAGGCCAAGGGAACGGTAAGCGTGGCCGAACTGGCCCAGCACCTGGGAGTCTCCCAGATGACGATACATCGGGACCTTCGGCAATTGCAGCTGCAGGGCGCCGTGCACAAAGTGTTCGGCGGTGCGGCACTGTTCAGGGAAGCCCCTGGGGCCATCAGGTGTGCCGTCTGCGGTGGACCTATCGAGAAGCGCCTGGACTTCATCGTAGAGCTGGACAGCGGAGAACGATATACAGCGTGCTGTCCCCACTGCGGCTTGATGCTCCTCAACCGGCTCGGGTCGCGATCCGGGACTGCAGTGACCTTCGACTTTCTGAGCCGGCAGACCATCAACGCCAGAGACGCCACGTACCTCGTGGGCAGCAGAATAGCGCCCTGCTGCTCCCCAAGTGTACTGGCTTTCTTGAAGGATGACGAGGCGGCCAAGCTCCAAGGGGCCTTCGGCGGGGAGAGGACCGACCTTCGATCTGCCCTCGACTGGGTCAACAGGATGATGACCCTGAGAGCTTGAGCCCCTGTAACCTGGCCCGGTACTACCGTGAAAACCGATGGGTCAACAGCGGAAGGCCCGGCTACAGTGACCGGTTGTGCCACGACAAAAAGTAAAAACACCGCCCGTAGAATCGTCCTCCAAAGATGCCTATGTACTGTCTTCGCTTGCTGCCTTGCCCTGGAGCTGTCCCTGTCTGCCCCACTGCTGGTGAACGTGTGGCATCGAGGCGGTCACCCCACGCCCGAGCTCCTGCAACTGCACCACGAGCTCCTCGGCATCGACCATCACGAGGCACAGCAGCAGGATCCCCTGCCGGCTCACGGCGGCCCTGCTCTGGTGGCTGGCCGCTGGCCTAACATGCCCTTCGTGGCAACGGTGCTGTTAGCAGTGGAAGCGCTGGACCCCGTAGGCAGGCTGTGCCCAGGAGATCCCCTCATGCCACCAGAGGTGCCCTTCAAGTCTGGGCACCTGCCCGCGGTCCTTCACCCTCCTCCGAGGCCTGCGTCCGCAGTCTAGCCGGCGCATACTTACCTTCAGGAGGAGTCTCTGATGCGGCGAAGGATTACAGCAATCGGCCTTCTGCTTGTCACGCTCACGGCTTCAACGTCCACAGCTTTCGCTCATGCCGAGTATGTGAGGTCTGAACCCAGCAGCAGCGCATTGCTTATCGAACCGCCTACCAGGGTCCTGATCTACTTCAGCCAGCAGCTCGAAATGTCCATGAGCAGTATCAGCGTCCTTGGACCCACGGGCCAGCCTGCCAGCGTGGGGCAGGCAAAGGTCCTCCCCAACGATCCCAGGGCCATGTACGTGGATTTGAGGCCTGGCCTAGGTCCAGGTACGTACACGGTACGTTGGAGCAACATGTCGGCCGAAGACGGGGAGCACGCGAACGGCCAGTTTACCTTCACCGTCGGAGCACGGCCATCGCTCCCTACCACAGGCTCCGGCCTTCCCCTACAGTTCATGCTGGCAACCGCAGTAGGGCTCGCTTTGCTCGGAACATTAGTAGTTGCAGTCATGAACGGAGGTCTGGGCCGATGGCATTGACAGCTGCGGTAAGGAAGCTTGCTGTTGCCGCGTTACTCGGCGTGGTCTTAGCTTTCAGCCTGGGGGGCAGCGTACAGGCCCACATCACGCTCGATCCCGCCGAGGCGCCGGCAGGTGGCTTCGTAAAATACACGGTCAGGGTGCCCACGGAGCGCGACGTGCCCACCGTGAGGATCAGGGTGGAGTTTCCGGCCGGGGTCGTGGTGTCGCGCTTCCTGCCCAAAGAGGGATGGCAGAGGCAGGTCGAGAAGGATTCCAGCGGAAGGGTAACCGCCGTTACATGGTCCGGGGGTAATTTAGGCCCCGACGAGTTTGAGGAATTTGCCTTTCTCGCCAGGAATCCCAGCACTCCCGGCAAGATAGTATGGAAAGCGTACCAGACATATCAGGATGGCACAGTGGTGGAGTGGACAGGCCCCGAAAGCTCAGACAGGCCTGCACCCGTGACCATGTTGACAGCGCCACCGCCACCGTCGCCAGAGGGAGGGGCGGAAAGCCTGACACCTGCAGGACCGCGTCCAAGCCCGGCAGGGTACAGTGCCACAGCGACGGCTGTCCCTTCTCCTACGCTCTTGGCCCGCGAAACAACGGGAGGCACCACAGGCTTGGCGGTAGCTTTTGGAGCCGGAGGCCTTGCCCTGATAGCTCTGATGGTCGGCCTGGTGGCCCTGGCTAGAAGCTCCGTGCCGCGGAGCCGAGCATGACCAGCCCTGCGCCAGCAAAGCTCAGCAGGAACCTCACCGTCTGTGTCATCGCCCTGGGCCTAGCCCTCCTTTGGACTAGTGCCGCTCTGGCGCACGCCGAGCTCTTAAGCACCGACCCTGCGGCAGGGGCCGTGGTAGACACGGCCCCTGCCAAGGTCACCCTAAGGTTCTCCGAACCAGTGGACTTAACGCCGGATGCGGTGGCCGTCACGGGCCCGAACGGGCAGCGGGTCGACAGGGGACCTGCACGGCACGCCCCAGGGGAACCCTCCACGTTGGAGGTCGACATCGACGACCAGGGAAACGGCACCTACCGGGTGCAGTGGCGCGCCATCTCGGCCGATGGCCACCCTGTGGGCGGGACCTTTTCCTTCAGCGTCGGGGTCCAGTCTACTCCAGCGGTGCCCGAAGCTCAGGAAGCCGGCCCCGGCCTGCCACTGCTTGCGGTCTCCCGCTGGCTCCACCTCCTAGCCCTGTCCCTCGCCATTGGACCAGCGATCTATGCCCTATTTCCACCGCGCCCTGCGGGCAAGGCACAGGCGCGGTTGGTGCACGCGGCTTTTGCCGGATCCATGCTTCTGCTGACGGCCAACGCCGTCATGCTGGTAGGACAGACTGTGGCCATAGGTGGGTCACTCTCCGCCCTGATGGACGGAGAGTTGATGGCGGCGATCCTCTCCAGTCGGTGGGGCCTCCTTTGGGCCGGCCGTCTGATGACCTCCGTTCTCTTGGCCCTGACCGCAGCAGCCGCTTTCGCCAAGGCCATGGAAGGACAAACGGCAACGGCCCTGTGGGCCATGAAGCTATTCTTCGGCACGGTCCTCCTGGGCCTCACCGCCCTAAACAGCCATGCCGTGGTCACAGCGCCTGTCTGGGTCTCCCTGACCGCCGATTTCCTCCACCTGGGAGCAGCAGTGGTGTGGGCAGGTTCCCTGATATCCTTCACCGTTGGCGATCTGCCGGAGCTCCTCCAGCAGGCTAAGCAAGCCCGACTTAGGGCGTTGGCTTCGCCCTTCTCGCGCCTTTCGGCTCTGTCCGCGGCGTCCATGCAGGTGTTGGCAGTCACAGGCTTGTACAGCGCATGGGTTCAGGCGAAAGCCCCAACAGCCCTGATAAGTGTTCCCTACGGCAACGTCCTCTTGGCAAAGATGGCTCTGGTGGGCTGTGCGCTGCTCGTCGGAGCTTACCACCTCTTCGTGGCCCACCCGAGGCTCTATGCCGAAGTGATTCCCGCCAGGGCCCCCAGAAATCTTCCGCGGACCCTGGGCTTGGAAATAGCAATCGCTACGGCTATCCTGCTGGCCTCAGGGCTGCTCACCGCGATGCCACCTGTGTCCTCTGCAGGAGCGCTCCCCTCCCAGGAGGCTCGCAGGCCAGAAATCACCCTGGCCGACAACGCTGGGTCGACCATGGTGACCCTGGAGGTGTTCCGCCAGGCCACCCACCCGATCCGGCTCGAGCTCAAGGACCTCTACGGCAACCCAGTGGCGGGAGCGCAGGTGCAAGTGACCGTCAGGAACCTCGGCAACCGGGCGGTCGGCGCCACAAAAGTATGGGCCCACGACCTTGGGGCCGGCCTCTACTCGGCTCCGGTCTACCTATCGCCGCCCGGCCTCTGGGAGATCGATGTCTCGGTATGGACGGGCGGAAGTGAGAGTGCCGTAAGCTTTACCGTGCCGATACCAACCTCCGGAGCCAAGGAGCTGCTCGCGCTGTCGGATAAGGCCATGAACCGGCTCCGCAGCCTCTCCGGAGACGAAGTGATCACCGACGGCAGAGCGACCGTTAGAACGCACTACGAGTTCCGGGCGCCGGATCAGATGCACATGGTCGTCGAAGGCGCGCAAAGGCTCGAAATGTACGCTTTCGGAAAAGTACGTTACTTCCGCACAGACCCCGGAAGCTGGGCCCAAGAGCCTTGGCCCACTGAGGAAGGCTTTCGGTGGCCTTTCTACAACTTCTCATCAGGGGCCGAGGACGTGCTCCTGTTGGGCCGTGAGGAGGTAGACGGCACAGACTGCTTCGTACTGGCCTTCCGCCATGCCAGTTCGGGCGCCATGTACAGGCTGTGGACCGGGGTGTCGGACCACCTCATCCGGAAATACCGCATGATCCTCCCGGGCCACTACATGACGGTGCGCTACTACGACTTCGATCGGCCCGTATCTATCTCTCCTCCCCAGCTCTAGGCCGCTAGGCGTCACAATCCGCCCATGGAGGCGCCAGAGCAACACGGGGTCCCGCCCCTCTAACTACTGGGCTAGCTCCGCAAGGGAGATCCCCGGAACACAAGAAGGACAACGCCTGTCAAGGCCGAGCAGTGGCCCTTTAGCGTGGGTATGCCGCCCTAGTGGGACACACCACAGGGGCAACCAACCCTCACAACAAGTGCAGGCCATGCAACGGCGGCGCTGACGCCCCAGGGCAGTGGGCGCCGAAGCGCCTCACCGCTGGTATGCAGCGGGCACCAGATGCCGCCGCTCCCACTCCTCGAACTCGGGCACGAAGAGCCGCAGCCTGACCTTCTTGTACTCCTTGGACGAGTACAGCAGGCGGTATTCTGTCACGCCCGTCGCCTCGGCCATAGCCCGGATCACCTCCTCGCACTCCCTGGCGGAGCGGCCGTGGATCATGGTGAAGATGCTGTAAGGCCAGTCAGGGTACGTGGGACGCTGATAACAGTGGCTGACGGCGCTGAAGGATGCCATGATGCGGCCCACCTTCTCGATTCTCTCAGGAGGCACCGCCCAGACGGCCATCGGGTTTGCCTTAAACCCCGCCTGACGATGGTAAAGTATGCCCGCGACTCGGCGCATCCGGCCGACAGCTCTCAGCCGTTGCAGGTGACGGAAAAGCTCGTCCTCGGTCACGCCCAGCCTGTCGGCAATCACCTGGAACGGGCGATCCACCAGGGGGAGGTCTTCCTGGAGCTCCCTAACTAGGGCCACGTCCAGCTCGGTGATGGGAGACTGCTCCGCCTTCGACCTCTCGTCTTCGGAGTACTTAGGTGCGGAACGGTCATTGGGCGGCCGGGTGCCTTCGATGTCCAGCTCAACGCCGATCTTGAACAGACGAAGGGTTGGAAGGATACGGCTCGCCAGGGCGCCGCTCAGCCGATTCAAGGCCTCCACCGTGGCCTCCAATGAGGTGTGCGGGGGCACGGCGATGGTGTACCAGAGGTTGAACTCGTGGTTCCGTCGGTAGTTGTGGCTGACGCCGGGATGCTGGTTGATGACCTCGGCCACCTGGTCGACCCGCGAGGGCGGTGCCTGTACGGCCACCAGACTGCTCTTGTAGCCCATCGCCCTGGTATCGAATATGGCACTGATCTGGCGCAGTATTCGCTCCCCCTTAAAGCGTTGGAGGCGCGCGATAGTCTCCTCGGCCGATAGCCCGACGCACTCTCCCAGGTGGCGAAACGGCTCAGACACGAGGGGAAACTCAACCTGCACCAGGTTGAGGAGCCTGCGATCCAGTTCATCGAGCACTGTCACGTCTGTCCTCCTCGGGGAGCCGTTATATTCTACTTCAGCTCGGACGGGAGCTGCGGCCCTGGCCCAGGAGCTCGGCTGATGCTATAAAATGTTGAAGCAAGGCCGACCGAAGGGAGGAACCTGTGGAAGGACATCCGGAGGGACTGGAGCGGATCCTCGAGGGCCTGGATAAGTTCCGGGAACAGCTGAGCCAAGGCGCCGCCCAGCTGGAAGCGGCGCAGACTAGGCTTAGCTTCTACCAACGCTTCGACGAGGAGGTCCGGAGAGCTATATTCGAGGCCCACAGGCTGGCCGCCGACATTAAGCGCAGGGCAGAAGAGGAGGCGGCTGCCATCCTTCGCGAAGCCAGGTCGGAAGCCGAGGCACTCAAGCTCGATATACTTCGACTGAGCCAACAGCTTGAGCGCACGGCCCATGAAGCCGAGGAGTCCCGCCTACAGGCGGAAGAGCAGGTTAGAAAACGGCTGGCCGCCCTGGGCGATGAGGAGAAGGCGGTGCTGTCCCGGCTAGCAGATCTAAAGGAAGCCCTGGAAGCCTTGGCGGACCGCATCCAGGAGGAGCAAGAGCAAGCCAGAAAGCAGGCCCACACTCTGTTCGTCGAGACCAGAGCAAGGGACGAGGCCGGGTACCAAGAACAGTTGACGAGACTGGAAGAGACCAAGCGGCGGCTGGAGGATGAGATACGCGAACTCCGGCAGACCCGCCAACAGGTAGCCGCAGAGTTGGAACGCAGCCTGGTGGAGCGACTGGCAGCGATCCGCCAACAACGGCTTTCCGCCGAACCCGTGGAAACCGTCGTGCTACTGCCAAGCCAGGCACATCCAGCCAGGGTAACCATAGCCGTGGAACTCCTGGCTCTTGCCGTGGGCGTTGCCCACCTGGGTTACCCACGGTTGCGGGACGACGTGGTGGCCCTGCCCGTGGCCGGGGAGAGCCCCCAGGCCCTTCTCCAGAAACTGCAGGCTGCGTCACAGGGCCCCCTTCCCTTCAGAATCGAGCTGAAGTCTACCGGAGAACTGTATTTCGACCTCTCTTCTGCGGCCCAGCCTGTCCAGGTAAGCTAGATGCCGGACCACCGCCGGCTGGAACATAGACCGTTGTGAAATGCAGGAGCTATGCTCGAAGCCATCGCGACCGTGCTGCCCTTCCTGTTGGTTGCAGCCCTCGCCGCGCTCGTCCTGTGGAACCTCAACCTGCAGGCAAGGATAAACTCGCTTTCGAAGCGCCGACGGGGGATCCCGTCGGGAAATCTGGAAGCCTACGAAAAACTGGCAGCCATAGAGCAGGCGGTCGACCAGCTGAGGGCCGCCTGCGATCGGGTGGACCTGCGACTCCGTAGGGCTCTCAAGTGCGTGGGGCTCGTCCGGTTCAACTCTTTCGCCGATGTGGGGGGCGCGCAGAGCTTTGCCCTGGCTCTCCTGGATGAGGACGGGAACGGCGTGGTTGTGAGCAGCCTGCACGGCCGAAGCGCTACCAGGCTCTATGTGAAGCCTGTGGAGGCGGGCAGGTCCTCCCAGGTCCTTTCGAAGGAAGAACAGGAGGCCATAGACCGTGCCCTGAGCAAGGTGGGAGAAACCCAGAGGGATTTCCCTCCCGAAGGCGCTTCGTAGCTGTGGCCAGGCTAGCTCTGGCGTTGTGCAGGGACAAGCGCGTCCAGGGAAAAGGCAGTACGAACCCGCGATGGGTCCCGGAGCAGGCCACAGCTCCGCACCGAGCACAAATACCGCTCGGGAATCCCATCTGCTCCCGTGAAGTCTGTTAGGACCCGTTTATATACTGGGTTTCGGGTAGGGTCTATCTGAGGTCCAAACGGCATGCCCTTCTTCATAGGCGTTAACTACTGGCCGAGGCGGCGTGGGCCCTACATGTGGAAGGAGTTCGCGCCCGATGAAATCTCGGAGGAGCTTCGGGTAGCCTCCGAGCTGGGAGCGGAGGTGCTTCGCTGCTTCCTGATCTGGGAGGACTTCCAACCCGATCCAGACAGGATATCGCCCGACGGCATCGACAAGCTAGAGTTCCTGCTGGACACCGCTTCTCTACAGAACCTCCGCATCATGGTCACGGTCTTCCAGGGAAACATGAGCGGAGCCTTCTGGTGGCCGCACTGGGCTTTGAGCGAGCTAGAGCTTGGGGCCGAAATCCCCCAGGTCTCCGCTGGCCAGCTGACACGGAAAAAGGTGCGCCACCTTTTCGAAGACGAAGGGATGCTCAAGGCCGAGAGGGTGCTCCTTTCCGTCTTGGGAACCCGGTTCCGCAAGCACCCCGCCCTGTGGGGTTGGGACCTAGCCAACGAACTGGACCAAGCCGTATGCCCCAGGACCTACGAACAGGGAGAGCTGTGGCTGCGACGCATGGTGGACGTTCTGAGGGAAACCGGCGATGGGCATCCAGTCACCTACGGATCCCACTTGCCTTCCCTCACCACTTACAACGGCTTTCGGTTGGACACCATGGCCAGGGCGCTGGACCTGGTGTCGGTCCACATCTGGACCATCTACACGCCCTTCGCAGAAGGCCCCATGGACTTAGACACGGCGCTTCTCATATACAACCTCGCTGCCGATCTGGCTGGCAAACCGGTCCTCGTGCAAGAGTTCGGCCTGCCCACGGCCGAACCCGGGTCCACCGGCCGCACCATACACGACCTTTTCCTCGACAGGTTCGAGGACCAATACCTGGCATCCGAACAAGAGCAGGCCGACTTTGTAGGCAAGTGCCTGGAGACGTTCTACATGGCGGGTGCCTCCGGCGCCATGGCGTGGTGCCTTTTCGACTTCGGCCAGGAACTGTGGCACAGGGTCCCCTATGACCGTTGCGTTAGGGAGAGGTACTTTGGCTTGGTGCGAAGTGACCTGTCGCCCAAGCCGGCCGCCGAGGTGTTCAAACAGTTTGCCGCGGATCTGCGGGAGCACAGGCTGCCCCCACCGGGCTCTCTGAGGCGCACCCTCGGCCTGTCCGCCGACGAATACTATAAAGATCCGCAGCGCGGGTTGGACCGTGCCCTCAAACTGTGGAGGAGGCACTGAAGAAGTGCACATAGCCATGGTTACGAGTTGGCCGCCACGGCCCTGCGGAATTGCCACATACTCCCTCAGCCTCGTACAGGCCATTAGGGCTTTGGGACATCGCGTGTCCGTGGTCTGCCACACCGACGGCGGAAAGCCGGGCGAGGGCGACGTACATCCCGTAATGGATATGACCCAGGCCGACGCCTTCGAACGGCTCTACGAGGCGGTGGAGAGGCTCGATCCCGACGTGGTGCATGTTCAGCACGAGTTCGGCCTGTACACCCAACCCAGGCCCGATGGCAGCTATGACTACTCGGGCCTGTACGCCTTTGGCCTCGCGGTGCCCCTCTTCCGCTGGAAGGCCCTGGGCCGTCCTACCGTGGTGACCTTCCATTCGGACTATGGCGAGGGTGACAGGATCCGGCTCCACTATTTGGACCTGACCCTCCACCTGATACGTCTGGGCATCCTGCATCATCGCCGCTTCATATCTCAGGTCAGGGCAACCCTGCGCCGTCCTATAGCTAACCTGCGCGCCGTGCCCCACGGGTCACCTACCGAGCGGGGGCAGCCCCTCAAGGCCGTGCTCGGACTGGAAGGGCGCCCAGTGGCTGGGCTCATTGGATGGGTCGACCGCTACAAGGGCTTCGACCGTGTGGTAAAAATCTGGCCCCAGATCCTCAGGAAGGTGCCCCACGCGGCGCTCATTGTGGCCGCGGCCGTTAGGCCAGGCACCCCCGGCGGACCCGAGATGGCTGCAGAGCTGGAACGGCTCATCGCCGAGAGCCCGGCCAGGGATAGCATCATCTACCTGCCGCGGATCTTCCAGCCCTCTGAATTTCTCGATATGGTAGCCACCTTCGACGTACTCGTCCTGCCGTACATCTCAGCGGCCGCAAGCGGACCGCTCAGCCAGGCCGCTGCAGCCGGCGTCCCAGTGGTAGCGAGCCCGGTAGGCGGTCTGAAGGCCTATGTGGAGGACAGCAGCGCCGGATTACTGGCAACAGACGACGAGGAGCTAGTAGGGGCCATAGTGCGGCTGCTCACGGACAGCCACCTCAGGGCTGAGCTGGCCCGCCGTGCGAGGAGGTACGCTCTGAAAGTGTCCTGGCCCACGGTAGCCCGGAGGCACTTGGAGCTGTACCAACAGGTCCGGAAGATGGCCCGGTAATGCTGGGCCTAGAGGCGTAGCGCGAGGAGCACTGTAGCTTCCGACGACCACACACACCGTGCGCAGCAGGCACCTAGACGGGCCTGAGGCCAACCTACACGACCGCGGGCCGACCCAGGGCCCCGATGGCCGGGCTCCAGAGACGGCCGGCCGCCCACCGTGAACAGGAAGCCCACCGCCGCAAAGAAGCTGACCGTCAGGGCCAAACGGCCTAAGGAGGTCCCTAGCTCCATTAAAACGGCGGCCGAATAGCTCCTCTCCCTCAGCTTCAGCCGATGGGCGGGCGTAGGCCGGAGGCGGGAAAAGGCCTGCCGTTACGCAGGAAAGACCGGGCCCGAAGGGCGTAGCCGGGCATCTAGCCGAAATGTCTCGGCCACGGGGCCAACAGCCTTGCATTGACCATTGGTCCACAGTTGCTGCCCTGCAGGCCCGATCCGCCGGTCCGCACCTCGGATCCCTGCAGCCTGCGAGCTCGGCAGGGCCTAGGCCGGCGGCAGAGCAAAGGCATGCGCCCGGAGCCATAAGCACCTCGGGCCGTATATATTTTGATCAGACAGAGGAGCAGAACGTGCCGTCCTGCACCGGGAGGTGGCCCTATGGCCAAGGTGAGCGCCCACGTGTTCATCAGCGGGCTCGTGCAAGGCGTCTTCTTCAGGGACACCACCCGCCGGCGCGCCTTAGAACGGGGCGTGGTAGGCTGGGTGCGCAACCTTCGCGACGGAAGGGTTGAGGCCTACTTCGAAGGCGAGGAACAAGCCGTAAAGTCGCTGGTGGAGTGGTGCCACCATGGCCCCCCAGGCGCCGTGGTAGAGAACGTGGAAGTCGAATGGGGCAGTCCCACAGGCCAATACTCCACCTTTGTCATCGCCCCGACGCCCCTGTAACCCTCCTCGTATCAGCCTTATGAAGCAGACATTCTCTCCCAAAGGCTACTACGGAGGAGGTGAACAATATGGCGACCCGCGTTCTCGGAGTAATAGTCTCCACAGCCCTCGTCGTGGCCTGGGCCGCGGCGGCTCTGGTGTCAACTCCTAGCACAGCCTCAGCGGCTACAGTGACGGTGAACATGGTCGGCACTAGCTTCAATCCAAGTACGGTCACGATCGATCCTGGCGACACAGTAGTCTGGAACAATACCTCCGATCTTCCCCATACCGTAACGGCTTCGGACAACTCGTGGGATTCGGGTAACCTCAATACGGGCCAGAGCTACTCACGAACCTTCACCACGCCGGGCACCTACACGTACTACTGCCGTTACCACGGCACCGCGGCAGGAGCGGGCATGGCCGGCACCGTAGTTGTCCGGGGAGCCGAACAGCAACCCACCGCCACTCCTACGCCTTCCGGACAAACCGAGGTAACCCCACTGTTGGAGGCGGACGATCAGCCTCTCGATGGCGATACCATCGTGGTGAAGCGTGTCGTGGCCGCCCAGGACGGATGGGTGAACGTGCACGCCAACACACCTAACAATACGCCCGGGCCAGGCCTAGGCTTCGCACCCGTAAAGGCGGGTGAGAACCTCAACGTCAGGGTAAAGCTCAGCCCGGTGCCGAAGCCCGGGGACAAGGTATGGCCTATGCTCCACGTCGACGCCGGACAGAAGGGCATGTGGGAATTCCCAGGGCCCGACGTGCCAGTCCTAGTGGGAGGCCAGATAGTCATGAAGCAAATCACAATCCTGGCTGCTGCACCGCCAACGCTTCCCAAGAGCGGCGGTGACGGACTCTCGATGCTGCTGCCGGTCGGCGGAGCGCTGGCGGCACTTGGCTCCTGGCTCGCCCTGTCGGTAAGGCGACGCCACCAGTAAACGCCTCGGACCGCCGGCCCACGCTGGGCTATCCAGACCTCATATGGGGAGCCGTTGGCTAAAGTACCCCCACCCTGTGGCCAACGGCTCCCCCGGTTTCGGCCTCTTCCCGCCGTTCCAGGAGCGCGCCATGGGCATGACAACACAGCCAGCCGCGGCCTTGGTCCCTCACTTGCCGCCCTGGGTCACCCCGTAACGGCACATTCCCCTTTGGAAGGGTCCGGCTTACGCGACCTGCTCACCCTGCTGTCGGCGCTCGATGAGCCGCCTGACAATCTCCTTGGAGTCGAGCCCTGCCTTGTCGATTTCTTCCATCAAGGCCATGATGACCTTCACCCCTGGCTGGGTGACACCCAGCCCAGAGGCCAGCAGCTCCACCACCTCGAGGCGCTTCAGGTCGTTCCTGGAGTACATGCGGCGTCCCTTGCTGGTGCGCTTGGGTTGGATCAACCCGGCAAGCTCGTAAGCACGCAGTTTTCTCTGATCTATCCCCAACAGGGTAGCCACTACCGCAGGGGTAAATATGGGAGTGTCATCGTCGATGTTGACCGGCTTGGTCAGCTTGGGTGGTTCCTTTCTCCTCCTCGGCATCCTTCACCTCAACTTTGATTTATTGTGTACCTCAACAATTATATACCAAAGGCCAGCCCTGCTAGGGCATCAGGTTAGCGAAAAGACTGTGCCTTACCTCTCTTGCCAACAGCGATATTTTTCCTGGCCCATGGAGCAAGCGCCCGCAAGACGCGCCCAGGGACTTAGACTTCATCTGGCAACTCCCACGACACCCCCCATAGGGAACGACAACCCTTTGCCGGGGCCGTGGACATGGATTGAGAGAAGGCGCCTAAGGGGCGCAACGAGGGTCCGAATTTGCGATGCTCTCACCCTCGTGGCCTAGGCTTCGGTCATCTCAGGCCCAACCTGATCGCACCAGCGTCCACCGTGCTGCCAGCCGCAATTGTGGCCGACCTCGGGGAAAGGACAAACAAAAAATAAAAAGGGCCGAAGCATCGGCCCTCAGAGGAGCGGAAGACGGGATTCGAACCCGCGACCTTCTCCTTGGCAAGGAGACGCTCTACCACTGAGCCACTTCCGCAGCCTTCAATATTAGAATAACCGAGCCGCCGCTGCCTGTCAAGTGACCCCATGGGAGCCTTCCAGGGCATTGCCCCAGATACAATGGCATGACACGG
>FWWM01000420.1_pt1 | contig 140373 bp, 127 predicted proteins | sample 2228351 | NCBI WGS metagenome assembly FWWM01 (sample SAMEA103939774, study PRJEB20133) | metagenome
AAAACTTGTACGGGCAAAAGGGGTTTGGGACCAATTGTGAAAGTGTAGACTCGCTGCTCTCTCGTAGGGCGAATCAGCCCAAGCTCAGATAATGGGCAATCCAGACCATCTTCAAGAAACCTTGTTCCCTTTATTTTGGCAGGAATATACGTTCGAAGACAAACGTCAACCTCTCGTTCAACCATCTTGGGAGTCGTGCGAATACCGGCCAGAGCAAAGTGGCGGCTGACAAATTCGGCCAGTCGCTGTCTGGTGAATTCGTGCTCCAGAAATGCAGTGAATACAAGCTCCCACACGAAGCTGTATGAACCTGCAACGAGTTGCCAGTGCAGTAACCATAACGTGCCCATATCTTCCAGATACGGATCTCCACCATCATCACCAAGCAGTAGTCGCCCTAGAGGGGTGGGCCGGAGAGTTGATTTGGGGCCGTCAGGTTGGGGTTCCAGGACACCAGTGGCCAGACACCAATGCCGTATAGACCTAACCATGTTCTTGCCAACGCCTAGACTCACCAAGGCATCATTGCGAGTGAATATGGCAGGGTCCTGCACAACCAGATCCGCTCCTTTTTTCAGCCATCCTTGGCGAAACACGAACTTCTCATGGCTCCCGAAGACAGAGCGCTTCTGTTCTACGGAAGCGGTAACTGACATCATAGAATAATCTCCCAATTGAGATGGAGTTATCAGCTCGACGGGCGGCATGTGTGTTTGTAGACCATCCGTGATCAGTTGTCAAGTGCTCAGTTGAGACGGGAGTGTCAAAAGGGGTGGGGTCTGGTAGAATGGTGACATGAGCCAATGTCTACACTGCCAACGAACATAAGAACAAGTCAAGGCAGGCTTGACCAAAGCAGGTAGCCAACGCTACAAGTGCAAAGTCTGCGACCGCAAATACACGCCAGAGCCGGAAGAACAGGGCCACGACCAAGCGACCCGCCTTCGGGTCCTGAAACTGTATGTGGATGGCAACAACCTGCGGCGGATTGCACGGCAGGTGGGCGTCAGCCACCAAACGGTCGCTAACTGGGTCAATGCCCACGCGGCAACGCTGCCCGATGAGCCACCCCAAGCCGGCAATGAGGTTGAGGTCGTCGAGATGGACGAGCTATTCACCTTTGTCGAGGCGAAAAAACGCCGCCTACGTCATAACCTTTGTTGACTGGGCGACGCGCTGCATTGTCGGCTGGGCAGCAGTGTGGGAACGCGACCGCGAGACGATGCAAGCGATCCTTGACCGCAGCCCGTAGTAGGCTGAGCAGTACTACTCTGAAGCCTACACGCTCTACCAATCGCTGGTCTACTATCCTGGCGACCATCACGCCCTGGCCGACAAAAGCCAGACCTACTCCGTCGAGGGCGACAATGCCGAACTCCGCCACTATCTGGCCCGCTTGGCGCGCAAGTCGCGTTGTTTCTCGTGCTGTATTGACGCGCTTCGCCGTGCCCTCAAGCTTTTTGTCTTTGCCTGGAACCGCCGCCAGCTTCACAAACTCACCTTTCCTGATCATCACCCTCATCTCATGGACTTTGTATGCCCTTGACTTTTGATGACACCCCCCTCTCCGTGAATACTTTGCGGAAGATCGCCTATGGATTTACGAAAGAGTCACGAGCCAGCAGAGCAATAGCGATCACAACCTGGTTCCACAGGGTACTGGCAGAGGCAGATGCATTGGATGGAGCCTGGCGAGGTCATCGACATCAAGTGGTTTAGCGTGGAAAACAACCCAAAAATAAAAATTGGGGGACCTCCTGGCTGGAAGTCACCCAATCCTTCTGAGCGTCACGTATAAGCTAGCTAGGCAACCCCGTGACACTTCTTTCTGCGCCTTTGGCCCGGAGACACGCATAGGGGCCATCAGCGCATGCACCTTAACAACCGAATATCTCTATTCAGCCGTTAAGGTTTGTTCCTGCCGATTCTTGTGGTAGATTCGGCAGGCTGTTGAGGACCCGATACGTTCAAATCGGGCCTCAACTTGGTCGGGGCGGGCGGATTTGAACCGCCGACCTCACCGACCCGAACGGTGCGCGCTAGCCAAGCTGCGCTACGCCCCGATTACATAAGCAGTTTACCGTACAAGTGAGCGGCTGACAAGGGGCAATCCCTGGCGCAGTGGCGCATTGACGAGAGTACGCTGTGACGCAGTCTCAACTCCCCACCACGCCCAATCTGAGCACCCGCCTCCGCCGCCTGACAGAGGGCTGGCTCACGCAGATCGGGGCGTTGCTGCATCGCTGGGGGGTGTCCCCGGACCTGCTGACCCTGCTCGGCCTGGGATTTATGGTCCTGGCGGCCATCCTGGTAGCAAGGGGGGCGCTGGCCCATGCGGCGGTCGCGCTCGTGGTCGGCATGCCGCTGGATGTGCTGGATGGGGCGGTTGCACGGGCCATGCAGCGCAACAGTTCGTTCGGTGGCGTGTTAGATTCTGTGGTTGATCGCTACGGCGATCTCTTTGTTCTGCTGGCCCTGGCCTATTACCTGGCAACGCGGGGAGCGTTCATCGAAATGCTGCTCGTCTTTGCCACTGTGGTCGGCAGCACCCAGGTCAGTTATATTCGCGCCCGTGCGGGCGCTGCTGGGATACCGTGCGCGGGCGGGCTGTTCTCGCGTTTTGAGCGATCTGTCCTGCTCGTGTTGACCCTGCTCACCGGCTGGCTGATACCTGGCCTGCTGATCCTGGCCGTCGGTTCCAACCTGACGGCACTGCATCGGTTGTGGTCCGTCTATCGCTTTTCTCAAACTAAGGGGTTGTGAGCGCATGTCTATCGATTCGGCTGGCATTCATATTGGCCCCCTGTACATTCGCTATTATGGCTTGCTGGTGGTTGGTGGATTACTGCTGGCAGCCAGCCTGGCAGCCTGGATGGCCAAGCGTGACCGGCGCGACCCCGATCACATCTGGGGAGGCCTGACCTGGGCGCTGATCCCTGGCATTGTTGGGGCGCGGCTTTGGTTTGTCTTCTTCCCTTCACAATCGATGGTGGAGCGCGGCTTCACCACCGAGTGGTTCCTGACCCATCCCTTCGACCTGACCAACGGCCCGCTGGCCATCTGGAGCGGCGGCCTGGGCATATTCGGCGCGGTGATCGGCGGGGTCATTGGGGTTGTGCTCTACGTGCGCCGCCATCGACTCAACTTCTGGGAGTGGATCGATATCGGCGCGGTGGTCCTGCCGCTGGGGCAGGCCATTGGGCGTTGGGGAAACTACATCAATCAGGAGCTTTACGGCCTGCCGACCAACCTGCCCTGGGGCATTACCATCAGGGCTTCCAATCGCATCCCTCCTTACGACGATATGCTGACCTATCCGCCGGATACCCTCTTCCATCCCCTGTTTCTATACGAGTCGCTGTGGAATGCCCTGACTGTGGTGGTGCTGCTGTATCTCTGGCTGAACCTGCGGGAGCGCTTTAAGAAGGGCGATTTCTTCCTGCTTTACATCGTCTCGTACTCCTTCATTCGCTTCTTCCTGGAGTTCATCCGCATAGACGTGACTCTGGTGTCCGGGATCAACGTGTCGCAGGCGGTCACCGGCGTGGCAGGGCTGGCGGCGCTGGGCGTTTTCTTGTGGCGGCGCCGCCCCGGCGCGCCAGAGGCGCATTACTACGCCGCCCGGCCTGGTGAGGTCGAGGAAGCGGCCCAAAGAGAAGCGTCACCAGTCCCCAGCACCGCCGGCGATCCGGGGCCAACACCCACCGGGGGGCAGGAATAGCGCCCCTGGCGTGCCCCGTATGGTTCCAAAAGCCCATATTGTGCTTTTTGGGGGCCGTGTACAATGGAAACGTGATGCTGTCCTTTAGGGCTGTTGCTGCGGCAGGTAGGTAGCTGGCTGTGATTGAGGCGCAAGGGTTAACCAAGGACTTCGGGGAGTTTCGCGCGGTTGACCATGTCTCACTGCGGGTGGAGCCGGGGGAGGTGCTGGCGCTGCTCGGCCCCAACGGCGCGGGCAAAACCACCACCGTCCGCATGATGACCTCCATCCTCAGGCCCTCTGCCGGCTGGGCGCGCATCGCCGGGTATGATGTCACCACCCATCCGGTCGAAGTGCGGGCACGGGTGGGGGTGCTGACCGAGCAGCACGGCCTGTACGAGCGCATGCGCCCTCTGGAATACCTGGACTTTTTTGCCAGGCTCTATCACCTGGACCCCAAGCTGCGTCGCCGGCGCGCCATGCATCTGATGGAGCGCTTTGGCCTGCACGACGCTTACGGCAGGCGGCTGGGCGAGTTTTCCAAAGGCATGAAGCAAAAGCTGGCGCTGGTGCGGGCCATGCTGCACGATCCCCCGGTTCTGTTGCTGGACGAGCCGACCAGCGCCATGGACCCCCAGAGCGCCAAGCTGGTGCGGGATGCCATACTGGACCTGCGCCAGGACCGGCGCGCTTTCATCGTGACCACCCACAACCTGACCGAGGCGCAACTGCTGGCGGATCGCATCGCCATCATCCGCCAGGGACGCATCATCGCCGAGGGCACATTTGGCGAGCTTTCCGCGCGCTTTGTCGGCATGCCCACTATGGAGCTGCGCGTGCGTCCGCCGCTGGACGGCCTGGTGGGCGAGGTGAGCGAGATGGTGCGGGTGGTGGGCTACGGCGAGGATTGGCTGCGTTACCAGGTGGAGCGGCCAGAGGTCGCCAACCCGCAACTGCTGCGGCGGCTGACCAGCCTGGGCGTGGACGTGATCACCTTAAGCCCCTTGCAGGAGAGCCTGGAGGCGGTTTACCTGCGGATCGTGGAAGAGGATGAGAGGCAGCATGTCAACGGTTCCGATGCCTGAAGTTAGGCTCTCCTCCTTCGCCCGACCCGGCAGTCTGTGGCAGGCCTTCCGCTGGACGATGGGCAATGCCCTGATCATCACCCGCCGCGAAGTGACTGACAGCTTCCGCGACTGGCGCATCATGTCCCCCATTCTGATCATGACCCTGCTCTTCCCGGCCCTTTCGCAGTTTGGCGCCAACCTGATGCTCAACTTCGTGACCCAATACGGCGCACAACTCATCGGCGAGCGCACCATCCCGTTTCTGCTGATGGTGGTGGGCTTCTTCCCGGTTTCGCTCTCGCTGGTCATTGCCCTGGAGACCTTTGTGGGGGAAAAGGAGCGCCTGAGCCTGGAGCCGCTGCTCGCCACGCCGCTGACCAACCTGGAGCTATACATCGGCAAGACCCTGGCGGCCATGCTTCCGCCGCTGGTGGCCAGCTACGTTGGCATGGCCATCTACCTGGGCAGCCTGCTCTTTGGGGAGCTGGCCTGGCGTCCGCCTGCTATGCTGGTCGTGCAGATTGTGCTGCTCACCACCGCGCACGCCCTGCTGATGGTCACCGGGGCCGTCGTGGTCTCCAGCCAGACCACGTCCACGCGGGCAGCCAACCTGCTGGCGAGCTTCATCATCGTGCCGATGTCCCTGCTGGTCATCCTGGAGAGCATCATCATGTTCGGCGCGCCGGATGCCGAGTCGCCGGACGGCATCTTCTCCTTGTGGGTGATCATCCTGGGGCTGCTGGTTGGCATGGTCCTCTTCATGCGCATTGGCACACGCCTCTTCAACCGCGAGGAGCTGCTGGGACGCACGCTGGACATCCTGAACCTGCGCTGGATTGGGCGCACCTTCTGGAAATACCTTCGGGGGCGGCATCAGGGAGGGCTGTTGGGATGGTACCGAGCGGAAGTCTTCCCGGCGGCGGACAGGCTGGGCCGCCCCATAGTCATGGTGCTGTTGTGCATCGTGGGGGCCTGGTTGGCCGGGTGGACAATCGGCCAGCAGCCCGCCTGGCAGATTCCACCGGACAGTGTGGGCAGTGAGGCCCAGATGGCGGCCAACTTCAGCCGATGGTTTGAGCTGGGCAGCGCGCCGGGCACGGTCCTGCTGGCCGTGTGGCAGAACGGGCGGGTGTTGCTGGCCGCCACACTCCTGGCCGTGATCAGCTTCGGCGTGCTGGCGGTTGTGCTGGCTATGGTGCCCTTTGGCATCCTGGGATGGGTATTCTCTCAGTTTGCCGTGTTGGGGCTGGACCCCGGCCTGTTCTTTGCCGCTGTGGTCCCGCACAGCCTGGTGGAGGTCCCCGCCATCCTGCTGGCGACGGCGACGGCGCTCCGCCTGGGGGCCATCATCACCTGCCAGTTGCCGGAGGGGCGGACGGTCGGCGAGCTATGGCTGCAAGCCGCAGCGGATACGGTGAAGCTCGGCTTGGGGCTGGTCCTGCCGTTGCTGCTCCTGGCCGCGCTGATCGAGGTCTACCTGACACCGGCGGTGGTACAGGCGCTTCTTCCGTAGAAACCCGTCCTGCCATCACGCTATCGGTCAGGCCCCCCCTCCACCGGCCATACCAGCCGGGACGGGGGCTTTTGCTTTTCTTTCCTGCCAGGGGAAGAAAAGTCTGTTATACCCTTGTTAAGATGGATACACAGTGTTTGTTTGCGCTGGTTGTGAAACGGCTATACAATTTTAGTGTGCTATCCTGCCTGATAGTTGCTTGAGGAGAAGAAAAGATGAAAAGGACCGTTTCTATTTTGCTGGTCATCGTGATTGCGATGGCCGCGTTTCCCTTTTTCAGCGTCACTGCCCAGGGTGAGATTGGGACTGAGGAAAACCCCATCCAGGTCTATTTTGTTCCCTCGGTCGAGGCGCAGGTGATCGTCGAAGGCGGGGAAGTGATGGCCCAGGCGCTGGAGGCGGCCACCGGTCTGCAATTTGAAGTGTTCGTCCCCACCTCCTACGCAGCCACCATTGAGGCCATGTGCGCCTCGCCGGACAATTCCATGGGCTTCATCCCGGCGGCGGGCTACGTGCTGGCCAATAACCGCTGCGGGGTGGAGGTGGCGGCGGCAGCGGTCCGCTTTGGCTGGCCGGTGTACTGGGCGCAGTACATCGTGCGCCGTGACAGCGACATCTACGTCTTTGGCGACCTGGCTGGCAAGACTTGGGGCTACGGCGACATCGGCTCAACCTCCGGCTTCATCGTTCCCTCGGTCGAAATGCAGGCGGCTGGCATCGAGCCGGGCGACCGGGTTGAAACAGGCGGCCACAACCAGACTGTGCTGGCCGTCTACAACGGCGAGGTAGACTTTGGGACCACCTTCTTCAGCCCGCCGCTGATGCCGGAAGGCCACGCGCCATGGAACTACGGCGACCTGCCCGAGCCGTATGACCTGACGGTTGACGAGTCCTACATCGGCGAGGATGGCCGCCTCTATGTGGGCGACATCCGCGTCCAGGATGCGCGGGCCAGCGTGCGCGAGACCGCGCCGGATGTCGTCGATCAGGTGCGCATCCTGCGTCTAAGTGATCCGATCCCCAACGACACGCTGAGCTTTGGCCCCGGCTTCCCGGAGGAGCTGCGCCAGGAGATCATCGACGCGCTGATCGCCTTCTCGCAGACCGAGGAGTGGAACCAATCCATCGGCAGCCCCGACTTCTACGAATGGACCTCGCTGTCGCCGATTGGCGACGATGCCTTCGACCCCGTGCGCCAGCAGTTCGAGATCCTCGGCCTGACGGAAGAGGATGTCTTCGGCGAGGGGTAGAAAAGAAGTAGCGGTAGTTGCGTCCGCAAAGCGGTATACTTACGGGCAGAGCGAAAGTGTTTCCTCTGCCCGTTTTTTTTCTGTCTCGGAGAAAACGATGCTCATCGTTGAACATCTCACCAAAATCTATGACAACGGTGTGCTGGCCCTGGATGATGTCAGCTTCGAAGTGCCTGATGGCCAGTTCGTGGTGATCATCGGCCTCAGCGGTTCTGGCAAATCGACCCTGCTGCGTTGTATCAATCGCCTGATCGACCCCACCGAGGGCCGCATCGTGTGGAACGGCATCGACATCACGGCAGCCACCGACGAGGAGCTGCGCCGCATCCGGCGGCGCATCGGGATGATCTTCCAGCAGTTCAACCTGGTCAAGCGTTCCAAAGTGATCACCAATGTGCTGGCCGGGCGGCTGGGCTATACCAATCCGATGTGGAGCCTGGTCAACCACTTCTCCAGGGAGGATCGCGAGCGGGCGCTGGCCAAGCTGGAGCGGGTCGGCATCCGGGAAAAGGCGGAGAACCGGGCGGACGAGCTGAGCGGCGGCCAGCAGCAGCGCGTGGGCATCGCCCGCGCCCTGATGCAGGAGCCGGAGCTGATGCTGGCCGACGAGCCGGTGGCCAGCCTGGACCCGGCAACCTCCCATTCTGTCATGAAGTATCTGGAGCTGTTGAATAAGGAGGACGGCATCACCATCCTGTGCAGCCTGCACTTTTTGAGCCTGGCCCGGACTTACGCCGACCGTATCATCGCCCTCAAGGACGGCAGAATGGAGTTCGACGGGTTGCCGGAAGAGATCGATGACAGGCGCTTCCGGGCTATCTACGGTGAAGACGCCGTCCGGGTGGAGATTGCTTAGGAGTGTGGCATGAGTCAAAACGGACCCTCATCGCGTAACGCGCTGCGCAGGCTGCTGATCGTCCTGGCGGTGTTTATTGGGATTATGGTCTATGCCTATGGCTGGCGGGTGACCGACATCGGCCTGGAAGAAACCCAGGACCCGACCCGCCAGGATTCTGTACAGCGGGCGCTGCGCGAGCTGCTGTCGCCAGACATCTTTGAACAGGAACACGCCTCACAATTCGTGGAGGCCAGCTTCAGGCGCGGCTGCCCGGAGGATGGCGAAGCGGTTCAGCAGCCGGAACGCCAGCCTGGCGAACCATACGTGGTGCTCAGCCCGGCGTGCGGCACAAGCGGCGACCCAGTCACCGTCGAGGGGTTTAACTTTGTGCCCAACGCCGTCGCGTTCCTCCGTTGGGCGCCGCCCACCGGGCAGCGCCGCCCCCTGGTGCGGGTGGATGTTGATCCCACCGGCTACTTCAGAACCGAGGTTGAAGTGCCCCGCATCCGTGGCAGCGAGGGGGAGATTCATACGGTGGAGGTGGAGGAGACCGTGCCCGTGGGCCTGCCGTACTTGAGCGAGACCACCCACACCGTTGTGGAGAAGATGATCGAGACGATCTTCCTGGCCCTGATGGCCACCACGCTGGCAGTGCCCGTTGCGGCTGTGCTCAGCTTCTTTGCTGCCCGCAACCTGATGCGCCAGATGCGCATGCCATTGGGCAACGTGCTCGTCGGATTCGTCCTGCTGCCGCTGGGGTGGTTGCTGGGAAGTCTGCTGCTTGGCCCGGTTGGCGAGCTGGGTGTGCGTTGGGGCAGGCAGGTGCTGGCGGGCATTGCCCCGGCTGTTGCTGCCGTGGTGGCTTACGGCCTGTTTTCGCAGGCCGCCTACCGGATGGAGCTTTCTATCGGCAGCTTCGCCTACCAGGTGCGCAGCATCCTGCTGAACAGTTTGCTGCTTGTCGTGGGCGTGTTCATCCTGGGTGTGCTTGGCGGCCTGGGGGTGTGGCTCGGTGAGCAGCTCCAGGCTGGCCTGTTGGCGGACCTGGGCAACTTTGTGGGAACGCTCGGACGGCTGATCGAGCTGCTGGTCTCCACCCTGGCGGGGCTGGGCGGCGCGCTCTTTGCCGCTTCTGTCGCCATGAACCTCACCCGCCCTGTCCTCCGGCACATCGCGCCGCTGCCCAGCCACATATTGGGCGGCATCCTGGGGGTGCTCGGCGGCGCGCTGTTGATGGCCCTCTCTGCCCTTTTTGCCAACCAGGCGGCGCTGTTGGGCCTTCTCCCACCGCTCATTGCCGGGGTGCTGGGCATGCAGATCGCCCACATGGCCTACAGCCGCCTGTTTGGCCTGGGCAGGCAGAAGTACGACATCAGCGACGTTCACCAGACCGCCCGCACGGTGGTGGCAGCCGCCGGGGCCGTGCTGGTCTTTGCCGTGGTTTACGGGTATCTGGATACTTCCAGGGCCATCGTTGATGGGCGTATTCCCTCGTCGGTCCCCTACCAGACGACCCTGTTCGGCGCACCCATCAGCCTGCAATACTACGTGCTGCAAGCCGGTATTGTCGGTGCGGTCCTGGGCGGCATAGGTGGGCTGCTGGCAGGGACCCACGCCACCTTCCCGCTGGGCCTGGCCATCTACAACACCACGCGCACCGTCCTCAATGCTCTGCGCTCCATTGAGCCGCTGATCATGGGCATCGTCTTCGTCATCTGGGTCGGCATCGGCCCCTTTGCCGGTGTGCTGGCGCTGACGCTGCACTCCATTGCTGCGCTGGGCAAGCTCTACTCTGAGCAGACCGAGAGCATCGACCCCGGCCCGGTAGAGGCCATCCAGGCGACGGGCGCTAACCAGTTGCAGACGATCATTTACGGCGTGGTGCCGCAGATCGTCCCGCCCTACATCGCCTTCACCATCTACCGTTGGGATATCAACGTCCGCATGTCCACCATCATCGGCTTTGTGGGCGGCGGCGGCATCGGCTTCCTGCTCCAGCAGCAGATCAACCTGTTGCGTTACAGGGATGCCGGGGTGGCCGTGCTGGCTATTGCCATCGTGGTCTCTGTGCTGGACTACGCCAGCGCCTCCATCCGTGAGCGCATCGTCTGACGCTGGCAGGGCGGCCAGTTTGAGGGCAAAAGCGCCGTCCCCGGCCAGAGCGACCGGGGACGGTTGATTCTCAGCAGATGCGGGGCAGCAACTCTCCGGGGGGCAGGTCGACCACGCGGGAGCCGCCGATGCCGGTCCGCGCCACCACCAGCCCCGGATGCGCCCCGACCGCCATCCCGATGCGCGCGGCGGCCCGGCCCAGGGGGTGGGCCTGCATGGCCTCCAGCACGGCGTCCGCCGCTTCGTCCGGCACGAAGGCCACCAGCTTGCCTTCGTTGGCGACATAGAGCGGGTCCAGCCCCAGCATCTCACAGGCAGCCTGCACCGCCGGTTGTACGGGCACGCTGCGCTCCGTGAATTCGATGCCGACCTGAGCGGCACCGGCCACCTCGTTGAGCACTGCCGCCAGCCCACCGCGTGTGGCGTCGCGCAGACAGTGGATGTCTGGGGTGGCGCCCAGCATGGCCTCCACCAGACCGTTGAGCGGCGCGGTGTCGCTGATGATGGGCGCTTCGAAGGCCAGCCCTTCCCGCACCGACATGATGGCCATGCCGTGGTCGCCCATCGTACCGCTGACGATGACGGCGTCGCCCGGCTGCACCCGCTGGGGCGCGACGCGCACGCCGGGCGGGATAAGGCCAAGGCCGGAGGTGTTGATGTAGAGGCCGTCTCCGTGCCCTTTGTTGACGACCTTGGTGTCGCCGGTCACAAGCTGCACGCCCGCTGCCTTGCACGCCTCCGCCACCGATGTGGCGAGCTGGCCCAGCAGGTCCATCGGCAGCCCTTCTTCCAGAATGAACCCGGCGCTCAGGAAGAGCGGGCGCGCGCCGCTCATCGCCAGGTCGTTGACCGTGCCGTGGACGGCCAGCTCGCCGATGTCCCCGCCGGGGAAGACCAGCGGGCTGACGACAAACGTATCGGTGGTGAAGGCCAGCCGTAGCGGCTCGCCGTCGCCCGTGGGGAACTCCAGCACGGTCGAGTCGCCCAGTTGCCCCAGCAGGTCGTTCTTGAACAGCGGCAGGAAGAGGTGCCGGATGAGGTCGGCCATCATCTTGCCGCCGCTGCCGTGCCCCATAACCACCGTCGGGTAGTTGCGCAGGGGCAGGGGGCAGGTCCAGCCGCTCAGGTTGAGTTCACCGGAATCGCTCATGCCGATGCCTCTGGGGTGGACTCAAGGCTGGCCTTGTAGCGGCCATAACGGTAGTAGGCCGCGCAGGCCCCCTCCGAGGAGACCATCGTCGCGCCGAGGGGGGTCTGGGGTGTGCACGCCTTGCCAAAGGCCGGGCACTCGAAGGGCTTCTTCAGCCCTTGCAGGACCAGCCCGCTGATACACTCGCCCGATTCTTCAGTAGCTATGGCCCCTACGTCGGGGAAGCGCCGCTCGGCATCAAAGGCTGCGTACTCCGCGCGCAGCCGGTAGCCGCTGGCCGGGATGACCCCGATGCCGCGCCACTTGCGGTCGCAGACCTCGAAGACCTGGTTGATGAGGCGCTGGGCGGGCTGGTTGCCCTCCAGGTGGACAGAGCGCGGGTAGGCGTTTTCCACCTCGGCGCGGCCTTCCTCCAGTTGCTTGACGCACCGCAGCACGCCCTGTACGATGTCCACCGGCTCGAAGCCGGTCACCACGATGGGCACACGGTATCGTTCCACCAGGGGCAGGTACTCCCAGTAGCCCATCACCGTGCACACGTGCCCGGCGGCCAGGAAGCCATCCACCTGGGTATCTTGCGACTCCATCAGCGCGGCAATGACTGGCGGCACGGTGACGTGGGAGACCAGCACGGCGAAGTTGTGCAGGCCTTGCGCCCTGGCCTGCACGACGGCCATGGCGTTGGCCGGGGCGGTTGTCTCGAAGCCGATGGCGAAGAAGACCACGGTCTTTTGCGGGTTATCCCGCGCGATCTGCAGCGAGTCGAGCGGCGAGTAGACGACCCGCACGTCGCCGCCCGCTGCCCGGACGCTGAACAGGTCCTGCGCCGAGCCGGGCACGCGCAGCATGTCCCCGTAGGAGACCAGGATCACGTCTGGGCGGGAGGCCAGCGCGATGGCCTTGTCGATCAGCTCCAGTGGCGTCACGCAGACCGGACAGCCGGGGCCATGCACCAGCTCGATCTCCGGCGGCAGCAGTTGGTCCAGCCCGCTCTTGAGGATGGAGTGGGTCTGCCCGCCGCAGACCTCCATGAGCTTCCAGGGGCGGGTGACGGTGGCCCGTAGCTCGGCCAGCAGCTTTTGCGTGAGCGCCGCGTCCCGATATTCGTCAAGGTGTTTCATGGCGTGTTGGGTTGCTCGATCAGTGGGGGTAGCTCGTCCCCCAGCGCGTCGATCTCGGCCAGCAATTCCAGGGTGCGCCGGGCCTCTTCCTCGTCGATCTTGCTGATGGCGAAGCCCACATGGATCAGCGTATAGTCGCCCGGCTCCACCTCTGGCACGTAGGCCAGGCAGGCCTCGCGGATCACGCCGCTGCCGAAGTCCACCCTGCCCATGCGCAGGCCATCACGCTCGTAGATTTCCACTACTTTTCCGGGGATTCCCAGGCACACAGTGCGACTCCTGTCTCTTTTACCGCTTACAGCCAAAATATAGCGATAAAATCCGATTTACCGGTAGTGACAGAAGACACTAATCACCCGTCCAGGATGCAGCGTTTTGGCACTTGTCGGGCCGGGTGGCCCCGCGTTATCCTCTCAGGCGGCAACCTTGGTTACGGGTAAGCTCCGGGGACAGATGACTTCTGATAGCAAAGCCACACTTCAGCGGCGGCGCATCCACGTGGACGGCGTGGTGCAGGGCGTGGGCTTCCGGCCCTTTGTCTACGGGCTGGCCGCGCGCTACCGCCTGACCGGCTGGGTGCTCAACTCATCCTCCGGCGTGGACATCGAGGTGCAGGGGCCGCCGGATGCGCTGGAGGCCTTTCAGGCAGCGATCACTGCCGAAGCGCCGCCGCTGGCCCGCATCGACCGCGTGACCGCCGCGCCGCTTCCGCCGGACGGCGAGGACAGCGGGTTTTTCATCCGTCACAGCACGGTTGACGCCGGGATCTCCCTGGTTCCGCCGGATGTGGCGACCTGTCCGGAGTGCCTGGCCGAAGTCCTGGACCCGGAGAACCGCCGCTACCGCTACCCCTTTACCAACTGCACCAATTGCGGCCCGCGCTACACGATCATTCGCGGCCTGCCCTACGACCGCCCTCAGACCACCATGCGGGACTTTCCTATGTGCCCGCAGTGCCAGGCCGAGTACGACAACCCGCTGGACCGTCGCTTTCATGCCCAGCCCAACGCCTGCCCGGTCTGTGGGCCACGGGCCTGGCTGGTGGCCGGGGAGGCGTTGCTGGCAGAGGTCGGGGGCGACCTGTTGCAGGACGACCTGGCGCGGACGGCGGCGCTGCTGCGCGCCGGGCACATCGTCGCGGTCAAGGGGTTGGGTGGTTTTCACCTGGCCTGCGACGCGACCAACGCGGAGGCGGTGGCCCGCCTGCGCGCACGCAAGGCCCGCCCGGACAAGCCCTTCGCCGTGATGGTGGCCTCTCTGGAGGAGGCGCGGACACACTGCCAGGTCAACGACGACGAAGCTGCCCTGCTGGCCGCCGTCAGCGCGCCCATTGTGCTGCTCTACCGCCGGGCCGGGTCCCCCATCGCGCCCAACGTCGCGCCGCAAAACCCCATGCTGGGCGTGATGCTGCCCTACACGCCGCTGCACCACATCCTGTTGAGGGACGTGGGCCGCCCGCTGGTGATGACCAGCGGCAACCTGAGCGACATGCCCATCCTTGCCGACAACGACGAGGCGCTGGAGAAGCTGGCCCCCATCGCCGATGCCTTCCTGCTGCACAACCGCCCGATCCACATGCGCTGTGACGATGCCGTGTGGTGGGTGGACCGTTTTGCCGGGGAAGGGGACGCCGCCCTGCAGCCGCTCCGCCGATCGCGGGGAGACGCGCCCTACCCGATCCGGCTGCCCTGGCGCAGCGCGGAACCCATCCTGGCAACCGGGGCGGAGATGAAGAACACCCTCTGTCTGCTGCGGGGGGGTGACGCCTTTCTTAGCCAGCATATCGGCGAGCTTGATTCGCTGGAAGCGCTGGCGTACTTCCGCGCCGTACTGGACCACCTGAGCGGCCTGTTCAGGGTTACGCCCCAGGTGATTGCTCATGACATGCACCCTGGCTACCTGACCACACGTCTGGCGCGGGAGCTGGCCGCTGCGCACGGCCTGCCGCTGGAGCCTGTGCAGCATCACCATGCGCATGTTGCCGCCTGCTTGGCCGAGCATGGGCGCGAAGGCCCCGTGATCGGCGTCGCGCTGGACGGCACCGGGTACGGCCCCGACGGCGCGGTCTGGGGCGGCGAAGTGCTGGTGGCGGACCTGCACGGCTATGAGCGCATGGCGCACCTGGAATATTTGCCGCTTCCCGGTGGGGAGGCGGCCATCCGCCGGCCCTATCGCATTGCCTGGGGCTACCTGTGGGAAACCCTGGGGGAAATCCCGCAGATTCCCACACTATCCCACTTTAACCCACAGGAGCGGCGTATCGTTATCCAGCAGGTGGCGCGCGGCCTCAACGCGCCGCTCACCTCAAGCTGCGGGCGGCTCTTTGACGCGGTTTCGGCGCTGTTGGGCCTCTGCCCGGTGACGACCTTCGAGGCGCAGGCGGCCATCGCCCTGGAGCTGGCGGCGCGGACAGCCGAGATTGGCCGCCGGTCTCCCTATCCGTTCGCCATGGGCGAAGATGGTGTGATCGGCCTGGGGGAGGTGCTGGCGGGCATCGTCGCCGACGTACAGCGCGGACGCGCCACAGCCGACATCGCCGCCGCCTTTCACGTCACCGTGGCAGAAATGGTAACTCGCGCCGCAGCGCAGGTGCGGGAGCGCACCGGCCTGGGAACGGTGGCCCTCTCCGGTGGCGTGTTCCAGAACCGGCTGCTGCTGCGGCTGGTGCGGGAGCGCCTGCGGGAGCGGGGCTTTGAGGTGCTCTCTCACCGCCAGGTCCCGGCCAATGACGGCGGCCTTAGCCTGGGGCAGGCGGTGGTGGCCCTGCACACGCGGGGCCGCTTTGGGCGCGGTTGAGGGCACAGCCACCCCGCCCCATCCCCAGGCCGACTGTGCTCAGCATGAGCTGTTCCGGAGTTGGGCTACAGCTCGTCGCGTTTGCCTTTTTCGCCGCCGCGCTGGCCGTAGCCGAAGAGCAGCGCCAGACCGATGCCGATCAGGATCAGTGGCCATAGATTCCACAGCCAGTCCAGTTCGATATCGAACAGAAAGCCGCCGGCGATCAGGATCAGAAACACGCCGATGAAACCCTGGATCATCTCGTTGCTGTCCAGGCGGCTCCTGCGGCTGTAGGCCTGGTAGACGTTCCATAGCATGGCCGCGCCGGGCAGGGCGATGAAGATGGCCCACCAGTTGAACCGCAGGTTGAAGCCAAACTGACCCAGCAGGAAGATCACGCCGAGCGCGATCAGCGTGAACGCGGCTATGGTATGCCCTCGGTTTTCCCCGGACATGGTCTTTCTCTCCTCACTGAAGCAATGCCATAGCGTTTGCTCGATTCAACCCTTTATACGTAGAAACGTGACGGGGGGTTACGGCAGTGGCCGGGAGAAAAGGGGCGGCGCAGAGCCTGTCTTGCTCCGCCCGACTGTGCTACGATCAGGGTAACCTGTCAGCATGATCGAGGCGGCACTGCTGACCACAACAGCTTAAGAGTCTGATTTTGAGAGGAGAGAAGAGCGATGAGCCGTAGAGCGACAGGGCGACTTGCCCTTGTGGGCCTGCTGGTTCTGGCTATGGGATTGGCCTGGGTCCCGGCGGCGCTATCTGCCCCTCAGGCAACGCCAGCCGGGCGCTCCGCCCAGGCTGAGGAGGATGTGCTGTACGTCGCCATCATCTGGCATCAGCACCAGCCAGTCTACTACCAGGAGCCGGAGACGGGCGTTTACGTCCGGCCCTGGGTGCGCGTGCACGCCACTAAAGACTATTTGGACATGGCGACCATGCTGGAAGAGTACCCCGACATCCATGTCACTTTCAACATCACGCCCAGCCTGATCCGCCAGTTGGACGACATCGCCGCCGGGGCCAGAGACCTCTACTGGGTGATGGCCGAGATTCCGGCGGAAGAGCTGACCGATGCCGAGAAGCGTTTCCTCCTGGAGCGCTTCTTCGACACCAACCCGCGCATTATCGCCCGCTTCCCCCGCTACCAGGAGCTGGCGGATAGCCGCGCCGCGCTGGGCATCGACGCGGCGGTCGAGCAGTGGACCGCCCAGGATTTCCGCGATCTACAGGTCCTCTTCAACCTGGCCTGGACCGACCCCGACTGGCTGGCCGAGGAGCCGCTGGCGGGCCTGGTCCGGCAGGGACGGGACTTCGAGGAAGCTGACAAAGCGGTGCTCTTTGCCGAGCACCTGCGCATCGTCCAGGAGGTGATCCCCCTGCACGCGCGGTTGCAGGAGGCCGGGCAGATCGAGGTGACCATGACGCCATTTGCCCATCCCATCCTGCCCCTGCTGGTGGATAGCAACCTGGCGGCGGTGGCCATGCCGGAGGCCGACCTGCCACCCCGTTTCCTCTACGGGCAGGATGCCGTGGCCCAGGTGCAACTGGGCGTGCAGTTTTATCAGGACCACTTTGGGATGGCGCCGCGTGGCATGTGGCCCGCCGAGGGGGCCGTAGCCCAGCAGATCGTGCAGATGGTAGCCAGCGCGGGCATCCAGTGGATGGCCAGTGACGAGGAAGTGCTGGCGCGCAGCCTGCCGGATGTGGAAGACTTCACGCGGGATACCAGCGACACCGTGTTGCAGGCCGATGCGCTCTACCGCCCGTACACGGTCACCGGTGGGCGAGGCGGGCAGGTGGCCATCATCTTCCGCGACCACCTGATCTCGGACAAGGTTGGCTTTGAGTATTCCGGCATGGACGGCGAGGCCGCCGCTGCCGACTTCATCCAGCGCCTTAACAACATCCAGGCACGGTTGCAGGAAGAGGGAGCAGAGGGGCCGCACCTGGTCACGGTGCTGCTGGACGGCGAGAACGCCTGGGAACACTACGAGAACGACGGCAAGGAGTTCCTGCACGCGCTGTATCAGGGCCTCTCACAGGCGGACAACCTGCGCACGGTGACGCCTTCCGAATACCTGGCGCTGACCGGCCCTCCGCGCGAGTTGGGGACCCTGTGGCCCGGCTCCTGGATCAGCCACGACTTCAGCACCTGGATCGGCGAGGAGGAGGAGAACCAGGCCTGGGAGTATCTGTTACAGACGCGCAATGCGCTGCAAGAGGCTTCCCGCCGCCTGGACGAGGCGACCCTGCAACAAGCCCTGGAGGTGATGTACATCGCCGAAGGGTCGGACTGGTTCTGGTGGTATGGGGCCGATCAGAACTCCGGCGTGGATGAGGCCTTTGACGAGCAATTTCGCAACTATCTGCGGCGGGTGTACGAGCTGATCGCCGTAACGCCGCCGGACTTTGTCTACGTGCCTGTCATCCCACAGACGGCCCGGCAGCCGGACCGCCCCTTTGCCGGGACTTTCGCGCCGGTGATTGACGGCGCGGCCACCGACGAGGAATGGGAAAACGCCGCCTTCTATGACGTGGCCACAGAGGAAAGCCCCATGACCGCGCTCTACCACGGCTTCGACAACGAGACCTTCTACCTGCGGCTGGACGTGGGTGGCGACTACGCCGGGATGGAGGACACCATATTCGGCTTCTACATGAATACGCCGGACGACTTCCCTTCCAACGCTTACACGCGCTTTGAGCGGGGAGGGGGCAGGCCGGTGCTCGGCTTTGGTGCCAGGCGACTGCTGGAGGTCACCTTACCCGATGGCGTCCCGGCTGCCACGCTGTACCGGGCGGATGGTGAGGGAGGCTGGGTCCAGCCGACGGTGGTGGACACAGTGGCCGTGCAGGGCGGCACGCTGGAGGTCGCCGTGCCGCTGGCCGTGCTATCCCCAGCGGCCCACAGCGGCGACCGCATCAACGTCCGGGTAGTTGCCAGCGCGGGTGGGGCCAACATCGCCGTTGCCCCTGCCGAAGGCCCGGCGCTGGCTGCGCTGCCAGAGCAGGCCATCCCCAACATGGTGCTGGAGGTGGCGGACCCCACGGGCGACGATCATGGTCCCGGCTCCTACGTGTATCCCCGTGATGCGGTCTTCCGCCCGGCGGCCTACGATGCCACCCAGTTCGTCGTTGGCTACGACGAGGAAAGCCTGTTCTTCCAGATCGGCTTCCGGGGGCCGGTGGAGAACGATTGGGGCGCGCCCAACGGGATGGGCATCCACACGGTAGACATCTATATTGATGTGGATGGGCCGGAGAACGGCACGCGGCTGCTGTTGCCGGGGCGTAACGCCGCGCTGCCGGAAGCGTATGCCTGGGATTACGCCATCTGGGCGGAAGGCTGGACGCCCGGCATTTACCAGCCCGGCGAGGAAGGGCCGGTGCAGGTGGACGCCGCCCTCAACATCGTCAGCAACCCTGGCCAGCGGCGCATCACCATCCGCGTGCCGCGCAGCGCCATACCCGGTGACCCGGCGACGTGGGCTTACGCCGTGACGGTTGCCAGCCAGGAGGGCTTCCCGGCGGCGGGTGTGTGGCGCATTCGGGAGGTGTTGCCGGAGGCCGAGCAGTGGCGGGTGGGCGGCGGGCCGGATGACACCAATCACACCCGCATCCTGGATGTCGTCTATCCGGAGGAGGGCGTGCAGGAGCGCATGCTCAGCGATTACCCGCCTTCCCAGGCGAGTGTCGGGGAGCTGGGGCCGGACGACTTCGGTCAGGTCCCGGTCATCACCGCCGGGTAGTTCCGGGCGCACGACAGGGAGGATGTTGGAGCAGGGGCGGCCTGTGCGGGCCGCCCCTTTGGTTTGCTTGACTCCCGATTCGGATCGAGTATAATGAGCATGGTTTATTTTTTCATCTTGATTAAATAATGTGACCTTCTCTCTTCGTCCCGTGGTGTTTTTTCTTGGGGTGCCCCGGCCCGTAGGCCGTCACGGCCAGTCTACCGTCCGAGCGTGATGATCCATGTCCATCCGGCGAGCACTGATGGGTAGCAGCAGCAGCACGATCAAGTCCCGTAATCTGAGCGCGATCCTGCTCATGTTGCTGCGGGATGGGCATATCTCGCGTGTGCAACTGGCCCACCGGACCGGTCTCTCCACCACCACCATCACCAACCTGATCGCCGAGCTTATCGAGCAGAACATCGTCACCCAGGACGGCGAAGAGGAGGAAGCGCCAAAGCGCAGGCGCGGCGTCGGACGCCCCCAACTGGCACTGCGCCTGGTGCCGGAGGCCCGTTTTGCCATCGGCATCCACATCGGCGTGGGCAGCGTGCGGGTGGCGGTGGCCAATCTGCTGGCGCAGCCCTTGCATGTGCTCTCCCTGGACCATCCTGTGGAGCGCTCCCCACGGGAGGTGCTGGTGGAGGCGGCGCGCATGGCCCGGCTCGTCGTTGACCGGGCCGGTGTTGATCCGGGCAGGATCGTCGGTGTGGGGGTGGGGGCCTCCGGCCTGGTCGATCCGTTGACCGGGGTGAACGTCCTCGCGCCCAACCTGGGCTGGCACAACGTGCCCGTGCGGGATTGGCTGGCTGAGGGATTGGACCATCCTCTCCGGGTCGATAACAACGTGCGGGCAATGGCGTTGGGCGAGGCGTTGTTTGGGGCCGGGCAGGAGGTCTACTCACTGGCGTTCGTCTATGGGCGCATCGGCGTCGGGGCCGGGATCGTCGTGGATGGGCAGTTGTATTACGGCGGCGGGGCAGGGGCCGGCGAGATCGGTCACATGACCATTGTTCCGGAGGGCGGCGCGGTTTGCCGGTGTGGCAACACCGGCTGCCTGGAGACGCTGGTCGCGGAGCCGGAGATCGTCCACCTGGCGCACCAGATCGCCCGGCAGCAGCCGCAGGGGTTGCTGGCCACGACTCTGGGGCGAGGGGAAGGGCCATTGATCGAGCGCGTCTTCGCGGCGGCTCGCGCGGGCGACGCCCCCACCCGGGCCATGCTGGCGGAGCGTGCGCGTTACCTGGGCATCGCCCTGGCCAACCTGGTCAACATCCTCAATCCGGAGCTGATCGTCCTGGGGGGTATCTTCTCCCAGGGCAGCGATCTGTTCCTGCCGGTGGCCAACGATACCATGCGCAGCCGCGCCTTTGCCAACCTGGGGGATAAGGTCAGGCTGCAAACATGCAGCTTTGGGGACGACGCCGGGGTCATCGGCGCAGCGGCCCTGGCGCTGGACGCTTTCTTCTACCGGCAGGGCGAGGGTGCGGTCTGATGCACGATACAGGGCACATTGTGGGGTTCGTCCCCATTGCGCGGCCTACGTTTGACCTGGAGCTGGCGGGGGAAGTCACCCGCCAGGCGCGCACGCAACTGGCAGCGAAGGGGCTTTCCCTGGCCGGGCCGGAGGCGCTGGTCAGCACCCTGGACCAGGCCGGGGCCGTGGCGCGCACGCTCAGGGAACAGCCACTGGACCTGTTGATCGTGTTCCAGGCCACCTTTGCCGACAGCACCCTGGCCCTGCACCTGGCGGAGCGGGTCGATGCGCCGCTGCTGCTGTGGGCCGTGCCGGAGGAGCGCACCGGGGGGCGTCTGCGCCTGAATTCGCTCTGCGGCATCAACCTGGCCGGGCACGCCCTCACGCGGGCAGGCCACCTGTATGACTATGTATACGCCCGGCCCGATGACCCCGCTGCCCTTGAGCGGGTATGCGCGCTGGCTAAGGCTGGCCGTGTCCGCCGTCTGCTGCGTCAGGTTCGTATTGGGCGTGTCGGGGAGAATCCGGAGGGGTTTACGAGCTGCCTGCTGGACCGCGAGGGATTACGGCAGCGGTTGGGCCTGGATGTGGTACACTTCGATCTGAAGCAGGTCTTTGAGGAAGCCAGACAGGTCGATCCACAGCAGGTGGACGGCGTGGCTGCCACACTAGGCTCGCGCCTGGATGGCCTGGACAGGCTGGACCAGAGCGCGTTGCGGGGCACGCTGGGGGCCTACCTCGCGCTGGGCCGCCTGGCCAGCCGGGAACGGCTGAGCGGCCTGGCGATGCGCTGCTGGCCTGAGTTCTTTACGGAGCTTGGCTGCGCGGCCTGTGGGGCGATGTCCATGCTCAGCGACGAGATGATCCCGTGTGGCTGCGAGGCGGATGTCAACGGCACGGTCACCCAGTTTATCCTGCAAACGATCAGCGGGGAACCGGCCTTCGGCTCTGACCTCGTCTCGTTCGACGTGGAGGCGGATTACGCGGTGCTGTGGCACTGTGGGCTGGCTCCGCTCTCCATGGCCGATCCTGCGGTCCGTCCCAGGGGGACCATCCATTCCAACCGGCGGCTCCCTTTGCTGATGGAATTCCCGCTCAAGCCCGGCCCTGTAACCCTGGCGCGGCTCAGCCAGGCGACCGGGGATTACCGTCTGGTCATCGGCAGAGGGGAGATGTTGCAGTCGCCGCCGAGCTTCTCCGGCACGTCTGGCGTGCTGCGCTTCGAGCGACCTGCTGGCGAAGTGCTGGATACCATCCTGAGCCAGGGGTTGGAGCACCACATTTCCCTGACGTATGGGGATCATCTGGCGGCTCTGGCGGCCCTGGCGAAGTTGCTGCACATCCCGGTGTTGTGCCTGTAGGACCCGACGCCTGTTGCGCGTGCTGAGGAAGGAGGGGTACTAAGAACGATCCGATTGATGACCACAGAAGACGAGGACGTGGCGTTTCGGACGCTGGTTGGGAAACCGTTTGGGGGCGCAGAGTCTGTGCCCTCACCCAGAAAAGACAGCATGAGGCTTAAGGATAAGGAGACGGCAAACATGAAGAATCGTGCGTTTTTGGCTGTGCTGCTGGTCCTGGTGATGGTCGTCTCTGCGCTGCCCGTTGCCGCGCAGGGCGACGAGGTCGAGCTGCGCATCACCTGGTATGACGACGGCAACGAGGGCGAGGTGCTGCGCGACCTGCTGGACCGCTTCGAAGAAGAGCACCCCAACATCAGCGTGGTGATCGATACAGTTCCCTACAGCGACCTGCATACCCTCTTGCAGGCTCAGGTGGAGACCGGCGAGGCCCCGGACATGGCCCGCATCACCTTTCCTAACCGCTTCCTGGGCAGCTACCTGGACCTGACCGACTACGTGGAGGACCCGCAGTACTGGCTGGATAACGTCCCGCAGGCCGTGCTGGGTTCCATGCAGGCGGGCGAGGAGGACGAGGGCATCTACGGCTATCCGACCCAGTTCACCGTCACCGGGCCTTTCATCAACGTCACCCTCTTTGAGCAGGCCGGTGTGGAAATCCCCGCCGACGACTCGACGTGGGAGGAGTGGGTCGCGGCAGCCACCGAGGTGGCTGAAACCCTCAGCGATGCCGAGTTCACGATCTACCCCGTGGCCATCGACCGCACGGGGCACCGCTTCTGGGGGCCGTCGCTGAGCCGCTGCGCCACCTACATCAACGAAGACGGCACCTTCACCGTGGACACGCCCGGCTTCCGCTCCACGGCGGAGATGATCATCGGCTGGCACAACGACGGCCTGATGCCGCCGGATGTGTGGGGCGGCAGCGGGGGTAATTACGTCCCCGCCGCGCCGTACTTCATCAGCGGCCAGCTGGTGCTCTACATGTCCGGTAGCTGGCAGGTCGGCAACTTCGCTCAGAACATTGGCGATACCTTCGACTGGCGGGTGATCCCCAACCCCAGCGGAGACTGCGGCGCCACCGGTGTGCCGGGCGGCGCGCTGATGGTGGCCTTTGCCGACACCGAGCACCCCGAAGAGGTGGGGATGGTGATGGACTACCTCTTCAGCGAGGATGTGATCCGGGAGTTCTATGCCCGCACGCTGTTCCTGCCGGGCCACCTGGGGCTGATCGAGGAAGGCATTGAATACCCCAGCAACAATGAGGCGCTCAACGCCTTCGCGGCGATGATCCCCAACCTGATGGATGAGGCCTATGCCCTCCAGTACCATCCCAAGGGGCCGGACCTCAACGCTGCCATCCGCGACCGGCTGAGCCAGGTAATCGTGGGCGAGATGACGCTGGATGAGGCCATCGAGCGCATCCAGGAGGACATGGACGCCCTCTTCGAGAGCGCCGAGTCCGGTTCGTAGGCGCTTCCCGCTGACTATTTTGTTGGGCAGGGCCTGTCGGTGGCTCCACCCTGGAGCGCCGACAGGCTGCCCCTGCGGGTCGACTTCCTTGGCGACCAGCGACAGGCAAGATGATGAATAGAGCTACCGTTTCTAAAAATCGGGGTCCATCCCCAGGAAAAAAGCAAACGCTCGCCGAGATCGCAGGCAGTTTTTTGTATCTGCCCTATGCGGCTTTGATGAATTTCGTGGACCTGCTGATCACGCCACTGCAGCAGGCGCTGGGACCGCGACGCATGGGCTATTTCTTTGTGCTGCCCAACCTGTTGATTTTTGGCATCTTCATTTTGCTGCCCATGCTGCTCAACTTCTATTACGGCTTCACGGTCGGCGATTCCATCCTGCCGGAGAACCGTCAGTTTGTGGGCACGCAAAACCTGGAAGCGTTGTTCAACTGCACGGATTTCACCGATCCCAACACCTGCCAGCATGACCGTTTCTGGCGGGCGGCCTCCAACACGGTCAACTTTGTCGTGTTCCAGGTGGGGATCATGGTGCTGGTGGCGCTGGTGACCGCGCTGGCACTCAACCGGGAAGTGCCGGGGCGGGGTTTCTTTCGGGGCGTGTTTTTCTACCCGGTGCTGCTCTCGCCGGTGGTCGTGGCGCTCATCTGGAAGTGGATTCTGCAACCGGAGGGAGTCTTCAACGGTTTGCTGGTCAGCGCAGGATTGGAGCGGCTGCCTTTTCTCACAGACCCCAACTGGGCCAGGCTGTGGGTGATCATCGTCAGCGTGTGGGCGCAGATGGGCTTTCACACGCTGATCCTGCTGGCTGGCTTGCAGTCCATCCCCAAGGAGCTGTACGAGGCGGCCTGGATGGACGGGGCGGGGCCGTGGCGGAGCTTTCGCTCGGTCACCATGCCGCTGCTGATGCCCACCATGACGGTGGTGCTGGTTCTCTCCCTGATCCGGGCGGTGCAGGTCTTTGACCAGGTTTTTGTGCTCACGACGGGCGGGCCGGGCACGGCCACCCTGTACATGGTGCAGTACATCTTCCAGACCGCCTTCGACCGCCTGGACTTTGGCACGGCGGCTGCCGCCTCGCTGGTGCTGGCCGTGGTGCTGCTGGTGCTGACGCTGTTCCAGTTGCGCCTGGGGCGCACCAGCGAAATCGCCTGATCGCGCGCATGCCGGAATGTCTGGGTCAGGAGCGTGGACGATGCATAGGTCGGAAGAACGCAGCGGGATCGTTGCCTTTCTCCTCCGCCGCCAGGGTGGGAGGCGCTTCACCGTGGCCGACGTGATCACCTACGTCTACCTCGTGGTGGGCACGGTGTTGATGTTCGGCCCGGTGCTGTGGCTGGTCATGTCCTCCTTCAAGTCGCAGGCGTCGCTGTACAACTTCCCCCCCACCTTCCTGCCCTACCGGCAGGAGACGGTGCAGGTGGAAGGCTACGAGGAGCCGCTGCCGCTTTACGACATCACCTTTGCGGACGGCACGACCAGGCGGCTGGCGCAGATTGCGCGGGTTGGCATTGTGGTGCGCATGATCGACCCCGATCAGCCGGATATGGAGCCGCTGGAGATCAACCTGCGCGAGATTCAGAGCCGCGCCGAGGTGCAGACGGTTCACTTCGATCTCAGCAATTACACGGGAGGCATCCAGAGCTTTCCCTTCATGACCTACCTGGGTAACAGCGTGACCGTCACCGTGGTGGCCACCGTCATCACGCTGCTGGTGAACAGCATGGCCGCCTTCGGGCTGAGCAAGTACCGGTACAAAGGGCGTGATGTGATCTTCCTGATCATGATCAGCACGCTAATGGTCCCCATTTCCGTCATCCTGATCCCGGCCTTTCTGGTGATCACCAAGGTGGGATGGAACAACAGCCTGTGGGGGGTGATCGTCCCCGGCGCGGCCACGCCGACCGGCGTCTTCCTGCTGCGCCAGTACATGCTGACCATCCCGGACGAGCTGCTGGAGTCGGCGCGCATTGATGGGGCGAGCGAGTGGCGGATTTACTGGCAGGTTGTGCTGCCGCTGGCGCTGCCCGCCCTGGCTGTGCTGACCATCTTTTCTGTGATGTGGCGCTGGAACGACTTCCTGTGGCCGCTTATCGTGCTCAACCGTTCGGAGTTGTTCACGCTGCAGGTTGGCCTGAACGCCTTCCAGGGCGCGCTGAATGTGCAGTGGCATTACATCCTGGCCATGACGGTGCTCACGCTGTTGCCCATCACGGTTGTCTTCGCCTTCTTGCAGCGCTACATCACCACCGGCATCGCCACCACCGGCATGAAGTGAGAGAAGCCGGGGCACAGACTTATCGCTATCTCGCTGTCAGCAAAGGAGTTGCCATGACCAGGCAGTATCAATTTCTCGTCGGCGGGCAGTGGCGCAGCAGCGACAACGTGCTGCCGGTGCGCTTCCCCTATACCAACGAGGTGGTGGCCGAGGTGTACCAGGCCACCGACGCCGACCTGGAGGACGCCGTTCAGGCGGCGGTGCGCGGCTTTGAGATCACGCGCAAACTGCCCTCCCACCGGCGCTCGCGCATTCTGTACGGGCTGCTGGAGCAGATGCAGCGGCGCGCCGACGAGCTGATCGAGGCGCTCACCCTGGAGGGCGGCAAGACGCAGGACGTGGCGCGCGGCGAGACGGCGCGGGCCATGGAGACCGTGCGTGTGGCGGCGGAGGAGGCCAAGCGCATCGGTGGCGAGATCATCCCCATCGACTGGACCGAGGCGGGGGAGAACCGGCTGGGGTTTGTGCGCCGCCTGCCGCTGGGGCCGGTGCTGGGCATCGCGCCGTTCAACTACCCGCTCAACCTGGCCTGCCATAAGCTGGCCCCGGCCATCGCGGCGGGTAATTCGTTCATCCTCAAGCCCGCCTCTGCCACGCCGCTGACCGGGCTGTTGCTGGCGGAGATGACGCTGGAAGCGGGCTATCCGCCGGAGGCGCTGAGCGTGGTGGTCTGCCCTGGATCACGGGCGGAGCGGCTGGTGGCCGACCCGCGCATCGCCTTCTTCACCTTCACCGGCAGCTCGGAGGTCGGCTGGCACCTCAGGAGCGTGGCCGGGCGCAAGCGGGTGGGCCTGGAACTGGGTGGCAACGCGGCGGCCATCGTGCACGAAGACGCCAACATCGAGTACGCCGTGGGGCGCATCGCGGTGGGCGGCTTTACCAACGCCGGGCAGAACTGCATCTCGGTGCAGCGGGTCTTCATCCACCGCCCCATCTACAACCAGACGCTGGAGGCACTGCTGGACCGCATCAGCGCGCTCAAGGTGGGCGACCCCCGTGATCCGGAGGTGCGGGTCGGCCCCATGATCGACGAGCGGGCGGCCTCCGACGCCTGGCAGAAAGTGCAGGAGGCGGTGGATGGGGGGGCGGAGATTCTGCTGGGCGGCAGGTGCGAGGGGGCGATGTTCTACCCCACCGTGCTGGGCAACACCACGCCGGACATGCGCGTGAACCGCGAGGAGATCTTCGCCCCAGTGATCACCGTCACCCCCTATGACGATTTTGACCAGGCGATCCACATGGCCAACGACACCGACTACGGTCTGCAATCGGGCGTCTTTACCCAGAACGTGAACCGCATCATGCGCGCTTTTGAGGAGATCGAGGTGGGCGGCCTGCAAGTCAACGACGTGTCCACCTTCCGCGTGGACCAGATGCCCTACGGCGGCGTCAAGGGGTCCGGCGTGGGGCGGGAAGGGCCGCGCTACGCCATTGAGGAGATGACCGAGCTGAAGCTGATGGTGCTCAATCTGTCAGGCGGCAGAGAATAGCCCCCTGGCCCTCAACCTGCGATCCAGGTCTGTCGGCAGGCAGGATAGATAAACACACAGGAGATGCTGCCATGAAGCTGTTCTTAGACAGCGCCCACGTGCACGAGATCGAGTACGCGCTGGAAATGTGGGATATCGACGGCGTGACCACCAACCCGCGCCACGTGCAGGCCTCCGGGAAGCCGTTCCTGGCCGTGGTTCAGGAGATCGGGGGCCTGCTGGCCGGGACGGACAAAACCGCCTCGGTGGAGATCAACCCCCATCACACGCAGTGGGAGGAGATGGTGGTGGAGGCGGAAAAGCTGGCCGCGCTCTCGCCCAACTTTGTGATCAAGGTCCCCTCCACCGAGGCGGGCTTCAAGGCCTGCGCCGTGCTGCGCGAGAAAAGCATCCGCGTCAACGTGACGGTGTGCTTCTCTGCGGTGCAGGCGCTCCAGGCCATGCGCATGGGGGCGACCTACGTCTCGCCCTTTATCGGCTGGAAGGAAGCCAACGCCGAGGAGACGATCAACTTCGTCAACGAGATCGTCACCATCCGGGATAACTACAACTTTTCAACGCAGGTCCTGGTGGCAGCGGTGCGCAACGGACGCCAGATTGCCGAGGCGGCGGTTGCCGGGGCGGACATCGTGACCGCCGGGTTCGCCGTGTACAAAGACGCCTTCGACCACCCCTACACCCATATGGGGCTGGAGAAGTTCCAGAGCTTCTGGGATAAGACTCCCTATGGGGAGCCGGAGCTTGCGAGGTAGCCCGTCTATGGTCAAGCCGCCTAAGATCGTCGTCATCGGCGCGGGCAGCGCGATTTTCGGCCTGGGGGCGATGGCGACGCTGATTCGCTCGCCGCGGCTGCGCGGCGCGGAGCTGGCCCTGGTGGATATCAACGAGCCGGCCCTCAACACGATGGCCGCCCTGGCGGAAAAGATGAGCCAGGCCTGGGGGGCGGAGATGCGGATCACCGCCTCCACCGAGCGCCGGGACGTGCTGCCCGGCGCGGATTTTGTGGTGGTTTCCGTGCAGGTGGGCGACCGCGAGACGGTGTGGGAGATGGACTGGCAGATTCCGCTGCGTTACGGCGTGCACCAGCCCTACGCGGAGAACGGCGGGCCGGGGTCCTTTGCCCACACTGCCCGCAACATGCCGCTGATCCTGGCCATTGCGCGGGATATGGAGGCGCTTTGTCCCCACGCCTGGTACCTGAATCTGACCAACCCGCTGATCCGCCTGACGTGGGGCGTGCACCGCTACACCCGCATCAAGGTGCTGGGGCTGTGCCACCAACTGCTGTGGGGGTACGCCATGGCGGGCGCGGTGCTGGCAGACCGCTACGGGATTCAGGTTCCGGAAGGCTTCCACGTCCACACCAACGCAGACAACATGCCCCGCTTCATCCCCGTGGCGCGGGCTGCCCTGGAATGCCTGGACATCAAAGCGGCGGGCATCAACCACTTCTCGTGGGTCTATGACATCCGGGACAGGAAAACCGGCGAGGACCTTTACCCCCTGTTGCGGGATACCTGGTTCAACCATTACCGCCGGGATTTTGAGCCGCTTACCCGCGAGGTCTTCCAGATCTTCGGCATGATGCCCACCCCCGGCGACAGCCACCTGTGTGAGTTCCTGCCGTGGGTGACGGACCCGATCACCAAACCCTGGGAGAAGTACCACCTGCAACTGCAAAGCTGGGAGGGCAACCGCCAGCGACGGGCGCGGCGCAGGGAGATCGCGGAGAAAGTGGTGGCCGGAGAGATGCCGGTGGACGAGCTGCGCGATGTGTGGCATTTGGACATCCTGGAGGAGCCGGTGGCGGACATCATCGCCGCCATCCACTACGACGACAACCTCTACAACCAGCAGCTCAACATCCCCAACAACGGCGGCCTCATCCCCAACCTGCCGGAGGACGCCATCGTGGAAGTGCCCGGCTTGATCTCCGCGATGGGCGTGCAGGGGCTTGGCTTCCCGCCGCTGCCGGATGGAATCGCGGAGCTGTGCCGCCGCGAGCTGGCGCTCAGTTCGCTGGTGGTGGACGCCACTGCCCAGGGCGACCGTTGTCTGGCCCTGCAAGCCCTGTTGCTGGACCAGATGGTGACGGACATCGATACCGCCCGCGCCATCCTCAACGATTTCCTGGTGGAATTCGCCGAATACCTGCCCCAGTTCGCCTGAGGCGCAGTGAGTCTTGCCGGGGCGGCCTGGCCTCAACGAGAGCGGCGGACTGCGTCTGCTGCTGTGTATGAAGGACTGACCGAGCAGTTTCACCCTATCTTGCAGGAGGGATGCCCTTATGAAGAAGGTTTTCGTGGTAGAGCAGGAAGACAACGTCGGCACGACGGTCGGCGAGCCGATCAAGGCCGGGGAGACGGTGGGCACGGAGGGACGCCTCACCGGCGTGACCGTGGTCGCCAGCGCCGACATCCCCTACGGGCACAAGATCGCTCTGCGGGACATCCGCAAAGGGGAACCGGTGGTTAAGTACGGCCTCAGCATCGGCACGGCGACGCAGGACATCCGGGCGGGTGACCACGTGCACATCCACAATGTGGAGAGCAATCGCGGGCGCGGCGACAAAGCGGCCCAGGCCAGGGAGGTTTCCAGATGACCGAGTTTTGGGGATATGTTCGCCCGGATGGGTCCGTGGGGGCGCGCAACCACCTGCTGATCCTCTCCGGGACGGTGTACGCCAATGGCATCTGCGAGCAGGTGGCCCAGCACATCTACGGCGCGGTGGCGATCACCCATCCGCTGGGGCGCTGTCAGGTGCGGCCTGACCTGCGCATGACCCGCCGCTTCCTCTCCAACACGGGCATGAATCCCAACGTGGGGGCGGTCGTTGTGATCGACCATTTCCGTGAGGAGGGGGCCACCGCCTACGACATCGCGGACGATATTCAGAAGGCGACTCACAAGCCGGTAGCCGTGGTCAACATCCGCGAGTCGGGCGGGCTGATCGCGGCTACGGAGCGGGCGCTGCGCTACGCGGCGGACTTTGCCCGCCAGTTGAGCGACCTGAAGCGGGAGCCGATGCCGCTCGCCAACCTGCTCTTTGGCGTGGAGTGCGGCACCTCGGATACCACGTCCGGCCTGGCCAGCAACCCGGCCACCGGCATTTGCTCGGACCTGATCATTGCCCAGGGCGGGCGCACCATTCTGGCCGAGTGCACCGAATGGATGGGCTGTGAGGAATGGCTCACCAGCCGCGCCGTCAGCCCGCAGGTGGCGGAGAAGATCATCGCGGGGGTACAGGATATGGAGCAGCGCGCCCTGGCCAGTGGCGAGGACATTCGCGGCTCGCAACCCACCGGCGATAACATCGTGGGCGGCCTGACGACCATCGAGGAGAAGTCCATGGGGGCCTGCAAGAAGGCGGGCAGCGCCCCAATCATCGATTACCTGGACATCGCAGAGCGGCCCACCAGCCAGGAGCCGGGCCTCTACGTGATGTACGGCCCCGGCCACGGCGCAGAATCGATCTCCAGCATGGCGGCGGCGGGCTGCCAGGTGCTGGTCTTTTCCACCGGGGGCGGGCATACCTCGTCACATCCCATCATGCCCACCATCAAAGTCACCGGCAATGCCGAGTCCTACCGGCTGATGAGGGACACGGTCGATCTGGATGTGAGCGGGGTGCTGCGCGGCGAGCTGACCCTGGAGGAAGCCGGGCGGGTGATCTTTAACGAGGTGGTGGCCGTGGCGAACGGACGACTGACCAAGTCGGAGGCGCTCAAGGATCACAACAGCTTCGCCATCCACCGCGTCGGCGTGAGCATTTAACGGCGGCAGGGTGGGGCGGGCATGTGCTGGCGCGCCCGCCCCATATCGATTTGCCGGGCGGCGGCACAGCGATGGTATCATAGGCCCAGCGCAGCCTGCCTGGTATACGGAGTTTGCCCGTGAGCAGTTATCTTTCCCACCTCGAGTGCGCCTGGTGTGGCGAGACCCACGACGCCGACCGGTTGATGAACCTGTGCGCGGCCTGCGGCAGGCCCTTGCTGGCGCGTTACGACCTGGAGGCGGCGCGAGAGGGATTTCCGCGCCGGGCGCTGGCGGACCGCCCGCCCACCCTGTGGCGTTACGCTGAGCTGCTGCCCGTGCGCGACGCGGCCTTTCGGCTGACCCTGGGGGAGGGCTTCACGCCGCTGCTCAGGCTGGAGCGGCTGGGCGCGGCGCTGGGTCTGGACAGGCTCTATGCCAAAGACGAAGGCCTCAACCCCACCGGATCGTTCAAAGCGCGTGGTCTGTGTATGGCCGTCTCCCGCGCTGCCGAGCTGGGCGCGGAGGCCGTGGCCATCCCCACCGCCGGGAACGCGGGCAGCGCCATGGCTGCCTACGCTGCCTGTGCCGGGCTGCCCGCCCATATCTTCGTGCCGCAGGATGTGCCCCAGCCCTTCCTGGCGGAGATGCGGGCGCTGGGCGCGCAGGTCACGCCGGTGGACGGCCTGATCACGGACTGCGCCCGTTTCGTCCGCGAGGGCGTGAGCGAGGGGCGCTGGTTTGATGTCTCCACCCTCAGGGAGCCGTACCGTGTCGAGGGCAAGAAGACCATGGGCTATGAACTGGCCGAGCAGTTCGGCTGGGCGCTGCCCGACGCCATCATCTACCCCACCGGTGGTGGGACGGGCATCGTGGGCATGTGGAAGGCTTTCGACGAGATGGAGCGCCTGGGCTGGATAGGGCCGGAGCGCCCGCGCATGATCAGCGTGCAGAGCAGCGGCTGTGCGCCCATTGTGCGCGCCTTTGAGGCCGGGGATCGCACCGCCACCCCCTGGCCGCAGGCGGCCACCATCGCCGATGGCCTGCGCGTCCCGGCGGCCATTGGCGACTTCCTGATCCTGGATGCCATCCGGGAGAGCGGCGGCCTGGCCCTGGCCGTCCCGGACGAGGCCATCCTGGAGGGCATGCGCGAGCTGGGTCGGCTGGAGGGCGTCTTCGCCGCGCCGGAGGCGGCAGCCACCGTGGCCGCGCTGCGCCGCCTGGTGGCGGAGGAAGCGGTGCGGCCCGACGAGCGGATCGTGCTCTTCCTGACCGGCAACGGACTCAAGTACACGCACCTGGTCCATTGATGATACGGAGACACACCTCTGGTGATGAGCGAGCATACCTATCTTGCTGCCAACGTCGAGCGTTTCACAGGCTATGCCGATCTCTATGACCGCTATCGGCCTCAACTGCCCGCTGTCTTTGCCGACGTGCTGACGCAACTGGCCCAGGTCCAGGAGCCAGGCCTGGTGGTAGACCTGGGCTGTGGCACGGGGCTTTCCACACGTATCTGGGCGGAGCGGGCGCGGCAGGTGATCGGCATCGAGCCGAGCGACGACATGCGCCGTGTGGCGGCGGCGCAGACGGTCGCCGCCAATGTTCGCTACCGGCACAGTTACGGCACGCAGACCGGCCTGCCGGACGGCTGCGCGGACATCGTGACCGTCTCACAGGCCCTGCACTGGATGGAGCCAGAGCCAACCCTGGCTGAGGTCGCCCGCATTTTGCGCCAGGGGGGTGTCTTCGCCGCCATCGACTGCGACTGGCCGCCCACCATACACTGGGAGGCGGAGGCCGCCTACATGGCCTGCATGGAGCAGGTTAGGACCATAAACCGGGAGCGCGGCCTGGCCCAGGAAGTGAAAGCCTGGCCCAAGCACGAGCACCTGGCCCGCATGCGGGCCAGCGGCCACTTTCGATACGTCAGGGAGGTCACCCTGCACAGCGTTGAGACGGGCAACGCCGAGCGCCTGGTGGGGCTGGCGCTGAGCCAGGGCCATGTGGCGACGCCGCTCAAGCACGACGTCAGCGAGGACGAGGTGGGCATCACCCGCTTGCGAGAAGTCGCGCAGCGCGTCCTTGGCGATGATCCGCAGCCCTGGTACTTCAGCTATCGCGTCCGCATCGGCGTCAGATGATGCCGGAAGGTGGAGGACTGTGTCCAGTGAGTTTTTGCTTCCTTACGGCAAGGGAGCTTTGACGCTCCGCGTCCCGGAACCCTGGCAGGCGGAGCTGGTCACCCCGGCGGAGGTTCCCGCAGCGCCCGACGCGGCCCAGGCCGTGCGGGACGCCCTCGATGCGCCCCTTGGCGGCGCCTCATTGGCGGATTTCGCGGGCGTCCGTTCGGTGGCCATCGCCATCAACGACAAGACGCGCCCGGTCCCGCACGCCCTGCTGCTGCCGCCATTGCTGGAGCGGCTGGAAGGGCTGGGGGTGCCCCCGGAGGCCATCACGCTGATCATCGCCACCGGAACCCACCCGCCCATGCCACAGGAGGAGTTTGGGCGCGTTGTTCCAGAAGAGGTGCTGGCCCGCTACGCGGTGGTCTCCCATGACTGCGACGACAGGGAGAATCTGGTCTACCTGGGGGAGACGGCGCGCGGCACGCCGGTGTGGGCCAACCGGCGTTTCTGGCAGGCGGAGCTGCGCATCGTGGTGGGCAATGTGGAGCCGCACCAGTTTGCGGGCTTTTCCGGCGGAGTCAAGACGGCGGCCATCGGCCTGGCAGGGCGGGAGACGGTCAGCCGCAATCATGCCATGCTGACTGACCCCTGTGCGCAGCTTGGCCGTTATGCGGATAACCCCGTCCGTCAGGACGTGGAGGCAATAGGGCGCATGATCGGCGTTCACTTTGCGCTGAATGCCGTCCTCAACCGCCACAAGCAGGTCGTGGCTGTTGTGGCGGGGGAGCCGCAGGCGGTGATGGAGGCCGGCGTTCCGCTGGTGCAGCGCACGGGTCGGGTGGCGTTGTCTGCCCCCTTCGATGTGGTTATCGCGGCGACGGGCGGCCATCCCAAGGACCTGAACCTGTACCAGGCGCAGAAGGCGCTGGTCCCGGCTGCGCTGTGCACCCGCACCGGAGGGACGGTGATCCTGGTGGCCGCCTGCCGAGAGGGGATTGGTAGCCCGCAGTACGAGGCATGGATGCTGCGCGAAGACATGACCTCCTACCAGGCCGTCTTCGAGCGCTTTGCGCAGGAGGGCTTCCGTGCGGGGGTGCACAAGGCCTTCCTGGTCGCCAGGGATGCCTCCCGTGTGCGCGTGATCCTGGTCTCGGAGATGGAGCCGGACCTGGTGCGCCGTCTGCTGCTCATCCCGGCGGCCAGCCTGGAGGAGGCCACGTCGCTGGCGCTAGCAGGGCTGCCCGCCGATGCGCGGATTGGAGTAATGCCGGTCGCTAATGCCGTCCTGCCCGCCCTGCCGGAAGGGGCTGCTGAATTGAAGTAAGGCGACAGGAATACGCACCATGCCAGGCCTGGCACTTGAGCAGCAGATCACCTTTCTCTACACCCGCGACCTGGAGGCGACGGCGCGCTTCTATGAGGCGGTGTTGGGCCTGCCGCTGGCGCGTGACCAGGGCGATTGCCGCATCTACCGCGTCTGTCCGGGCGCATACGTCGGCTTCTGCCGCCGGGATGAGGCTCCGCAGCGGCCATCTGGCATCATCCTGACCCTGGTCACGCCGGAGGTGGATGCCTGGTACGAGCGCCTGCGGCAGCAAGGCGTTGTCTTTGAGAAACCACCCACCCATAACCCCCGCTATGGCATCTATCACTGTTTCCTGCGCGACCCCAACGGCTACCTGATCGAGCTCCAGCGTTTCGAGGAGCCGCTATAGGCGTGCCAGGGCGTCCGCCAGCCTGTGCAGGCCGCGCTGCACGGCCTCCGGGCGTCCCCCAAAGCCGATGCGAATGTGGTCCGCCGCGCCGAAGAAATGCCCTGGGACGACCAGAACACCCCATCGCTCGGCCAGCTCCCTGACCAGGGAACCGGTGTCCTCAACGCCGTTGATGCGGGGGAAATAGATACAGCCGTGTGGCGGCACGTCCCCGCAAATGGCTCCCTGGGTGTGCAGCGCCCGGGCGAAGGCTTCCACCAGCGGGCGGTTGGCCGCCACAACCTGCATGGCCCATTGTCGGTAGCGAGACAGGTTGTCGAGGACGACCGAGGCGATGACCTGCGTGATGCGCGAGCTGCTGTTGTCAAAGATGCTGTGCAGCGAGCGTATCCGGTCCATCACCTCCGGCGCGGCCACGATCCACCCGCAGCGCAAACTCCCCAGACCGTAGCTCTTGGATAGGCTGTTGACGGTGAGGATGGCGCTGTGCAGCAGGGCCGCCGGTAACCGCCTGCCAGGGACCAGATCGCCGTACACCTCGTCCACCACCACATGGCCGCTGTGCCGGGCAGCCAGGTCCCCCACCTCCCGCAGCAGGTCATCCTCCAGCAGCATGCCGCTGGGGTTGTGCGGGTTGGCGAGGACGATGAGTCGGGTCTGGGGCCTGATCTGCGCCTTCAACGCTTCCAGGCTCAGGCGGTAAGCGGCCCCCTCGCGCCAGGCCAGGGATGTCTCCACACCCAGGGCAGCAAGCACCTTCACGAAAGGCTGATAGTTGGGGCTTTCCACAATGGCATGGTCGCCCGCTCTCAACAGCGTCTGGCAGACCAGGTAAAAGGCCATTGTAGCGCCGCTGGTCAGCAGCAGGCGGCCCTGGTCCTCGATGCCGTAGGCGCGGGCGATGGCCTCTCTGAGGTGGGGGTGTCCCCAGCCCGCTGGTTCTGCCAGACGCTCCATGATGTTGTCAGGGTACGCGCTCTTGAGGTCATCCAGCAGCATATCCGCAGGCTCATAGACGGCGCTGCTGAACAGGTTGTCACAGTCTGGATGGTTGTGCAGCCAGATATCCATCTGCCGTGCCCAGGCCAGATAGTCAGTCGTGCTCACGGGGTCGTCCTCCTACGCACAGGATCGACGGGGCTTGGCGTCAGCGTGCCGCGTTGGCGATGAAGTCGTAAGGGTAGGGCAGTGGGGTGTCGCTGGCGGCGTTGAGGCGGGCCATCTGGTCGTCGCTCAAAGCCCAGCCGGCGGCCCCCAGGTTGTCCTCCAGGTGCTTCATGCTGCGCACGCCGATGATGGGCGCGGTGACGCCGGGGCGTTGCAACAGCCAGTTGAGGGACACCTGAGCGGGCGATTTGCCGGTTTCCTCCGCCACGGCGAAGAGGACATCCAGCAGGTTCCAGGTGTGCTCGTTGTCGTAATTCTCCCAACGCTCCCCCCAGTTTTCCTTCGCGGCCATCTCCACACGGCTGCCAGCGGGCGGCGCTTGCATGCCCCGGCGATACCTGCCGCTCAGCCAGCCACCGCGCAGCGGACTCCATGGGATAACGCCCAGCCCTTCGTTGAGGCATACTGGGATCAGCTCCCACTCCGTGGAGCGGGTGAGCAGGTTGTACTGGGGTTGCAGGCAGGTGAACGGCTCCCAGCCATGGGCGCGGCTGATGTCTATGGCCTTCTGAAGCTGCCAGCCGCTGAAATTGCTGGCCCCAATGTAACGGACCGCGCCGCTCGCCACCAGGTCGTTGAGGGTGCTCAGGGTCTCTTCCAGCGGCGTGCCGGGGTCCCAGCAATGCACCTGGTAGAGGTCGATGTAGTCGGTATCCAGACGGCGCAAGCTGGCCTCCACCCCGGCCAGGATGTGCTTGCGGCTCAGCCCGACATCGTTGGGTCCCTGACCCATGGCGAAGCGCACTTTGGTAGCCACTACAAAGTCATCGCGGCGCTGCCGCTTGAGCCAGCGGCCCACGATCTCCTCGGACACGCCATTAGAGTAAACGTCGGCGGTGTCGATGAAATTGCCGCCCGCCTCCGCAAAGCGGTCCATGATGGCATAGCTGTCGGCCTCGCTGGTCTCCCGGCCAAAGGTCATCGCGCCCAGGCACAGCTCGCTGACCTTGAGGCCGGTCCTGCCAAGGTAACGGTAATCCATAGGGGGTCCTTTCTCAGTGTTTTCGGGTAAGGGATGTATATCCCACGCCAGCGACTTCGTGCGTCGGTATTGTTGGATATGGCGGGCGCAGCAGACTGCTCCCGCCATGCTGGCGCGTGCTATTATAGAGCACCATGCTGATCTTTCATCCGGATGTCGCCAGCCTGGTTCACCACATGCGGGCGCATGGTGTGGCTGTAAGGAGGCGGCTTCCGCGCCACAAAACGAGGATGGTGCAATGCCCTATTTTGACATGCCCCTGGAGGAGTTGCGAGTCTACAGGCCGCCGCTTGAAGAACCGGCGGACTTCGACGCCTTCTGGCAGGAGACCATTGCGGAGGCCCGCCAGCATCCCCTGGCTGCCCGCTTTGAGCCGGTTGATTACGGGCTGAGGACGGTGGAGACCTTCGATGTCACGTTTGCCGGTTTCGGCGGCCAGCCGGTCAAAGGCTGGCTCCTGTTGCCCCGCCAGCGGAGTCGTCCGCTGCCCTGCGTGGTGGAGTACATCGGCTACGGCGGCGGGCGCGGCTTTCCTTTCGACTGGTTGCTGTGGAGCAGCGCCGGGTACGCGCACCTGGTGATGGATACGCGGGGGCAGGGCAGCGCCTGGCGGCATGGCGACACGCCCGACCTGCCCGCCGCCGGCGCCAACCCGTTCTTCCCCGGTTTTATGACGCAGGGTGTGCTGGATCCAAAGACTTATTACTACCGCCGCGTGTTCGTGGACGCCCTGCGGGCCGTGGAAGCGGCGCGCAGCCACCCGGCGGTGGATGCCGCACGCTTGGCCGTCGTGGGGGCCAGCCAGGGCGGCGGCATCGCCCTGGCCGTCGGCGGCCTGGACCCCGCCGTGACCGTAGTTATGCCCAGCGTGCCCTTTCTCTGCCATTACCGCCGGGCCACCGAGATCACGGACAAAGCGCCGTACTCCGAGATCGTCGCCTTTTGCCGGGCGCATCGCGACAAGGTGGACACCGTTTTTGCCACGCTGGCCTACTTCGACGGGGTGCACTTTGCCATCCGCGCCCAGGCCCACGCCCTCTTTTCGGCGGGTCTGATGGATGAGGTGTGCCCACCCTCGACCGTCTTCGCCGCCTACAATCACTATGTCGGGCCAAAAGATATCCACATCTGGCCCTACAACCAGCACGACGGGGGCGGTTCCCATCACGTCGCCCGGCAGCTCGCTTTTCTGGCGGAGTTGTGGGGATGAGCGCGACTCCGACAGCCGTCCTGACGTTTGAGCCTGCCCTGGCTACCCTGCTGCCGGAGACCCACGCGCTGCTGCGCGGCGCCAATCTGGTCATCCACCCTGCCGTGGCCCGCATCGTCCTGGCAGGCTCGCGCGGTCTGGCGGGTGGCTACCGGCCCGATTCCGATGTCGATCTCTCCCTGATCGTCGAGACCCGCCTGTTGCCATCGGACGAGCCGCAGCGGGCGGCGCTGTTGCGGGATGTGCTGCGGACCACGCTGGACCACTGGCAGGGTCCGGTGGAGGCGGACCTTGCCGCCATCTTCGAGGGGCGCGAGGGCGGCCTGCGCGCGTTTGACGTGCGGTGCTATGACGCGGCGTTCTTTCCCGGCGGCGAGATCGGTTTTGGCGTCTATAAGATTCAGAAAGGCTTCACCGGCTATGTGCCTGCGCACATACTGCAGCCTGAACGCATGTATCCCTGCCTGCTGATCTGGCGTCGGGGAGGCGCGTAACCTCTACGTGTTTGCAGGATTGGGACGCGGTCTTGGTGGTGGTCAGGGTGGCAGCAAAAGCCCGTTCCCTGGTGGAGGGAACGGGCAGTCTTTCTCCTGGAGATGGAGTCACGCTTATCAAAGGTCGAGTCGCTGGTCGATATTGTTGGGGAACGGCTCTTCCGTCTCGAACGGCTCCTCGGTCTCAAACGGCTCTTCCGTCTCAAATGGCTCCTCGGTCTGCTCCGGGGTCGGGGTCGCGGTTGGTTCCGGCGGCGGGGTCTCCTCCGGATCGCGCCGCAGGAACCAGATCATGGGAGCCTGGTCGGGCGGGGCCAGCGGGTTGCCGGCGGCGTCCAGCGGGACCACCCGCATAAAGTACCCCCAGCCCGGCTCCGGTCTGCTCGGTATGGGGTCCAGCGGCATGTTGAGAGAAGTCTGCGCCGTGGTGAAGCTGGCCGTATAGCCGGTGAGATTGGTGCCGTCCGGCAGGATGTCCAGGCGGTAGCTGCTTGCTCCCTGGCCTGGGGTCCAGATCACCTGGTGTGAGCCGCCGCCCACCAGGGCGGTCCCGCTTTGCGGGCGGGTGATCTGTGGCCACTGGAAGGGCGGGATCACCGGCTGGGGCTGGGGGGGGAACGGCCCTGGTGGGCGTCCCGTGTTGCTGCCGGAGGATGGCTGTCCACCCAGAGCGGGCAATGCGGATGGGAACTCGATGGCGGCCAGCAGGCCCTCCTCTGTGTAGTAGGCGATCTCGGCGTTGCACAGAGCGCTGTTGATCTGCCGCTCAAAGACGCCCGCGTTGATGGCGTTCTGGCAGGCGTTTTGCATCAACGCGGAGACCGGGTCAACGGTCAACCGGACCAACTGCGAGTTTTCGTCCACGCGCCCGTCTTCGTTGAGGGTGATGGCAAACGCCTGGCCCGGCTCGGTCAGGATGATCTCCTCCCCGTTGATGGTCACGCGCAGATGTCCCTCGATCAGCACGACGACCATCACGCGCACGTCTTCCTGGCCGGGCAGCGAGACGGTGGTGAAAGCCACCGTCGAGCCGAGGTGAACTTCCAGATCGTTGACGTTGAAGGCAACCTCCAGGTTGGCTGGACTCTGAATCACCAGGGCGTCCGGGGCTTCGTTGCAGGTGGGGCCTGCCAGGCCGGTGGTGAAGTAGAAGGCCTGCATCGGCCCGTAGCGGGGCGCAGCCTGCTCTCCATAGGTGACGGGCAGGCTGTCCAGCGCCGATGGGTCCTCCACCGTGACCTGGCTCAGGGAGACCCAGGCCCGGTTCCCCGTGGAAAGCAACACTTCCGCCCATTCACCTGTCTCGTCCACACCGACGAGCTGCAGGCGCGTCCGGGCCGGGAGGCTGCCCAGGGTGTTGGCCGACGCTAGCGGGATGGTGTAGAGGTTGGTGGCCCCCACTGTTCTCCCTTCCACGGGGACAACCGGTGTAGCTGCTTCCTCTGGCGTGACGGCGTTCTCCAGCGTCACGTCTCCCATCAGCAGGAACATCACGGATTGCCCTGGCAGGGTCTCCGGCAGGTCCGCAGCCTGGACGTGCAGCGCGGCCACACCCCACAGATCACGCTCTACGTCCAACGGCGCGGTGGCAATGCGCCGGATATCGATCAGGGGGACCCGGTCAGCGGGCGCGTTGAAGACCAGGTCGTCGCGCGGCTCCCAGAAGACGGCATCCACACGGTCGTAGCCGTAGCAGCTCAGGTTGCGGCCCAGGCCCGTGCAGACACCCTCCACGGTTTCCAGCGCCGCCTGGACGACAGCAGGGCAGTTTTCCAGCCCGCCCTGGGCAGAGGCCGCTCCGCTGAGGGCGAAGAACAACAGGATGAGTAACGCGGATAAGATCGGTTTGTGGTCGTTCATAGCGGTCCTTGTCGAATGGTATGGCGTTGATCCAGATGACCTAATTTATTATACCAAGATTCTGATAATTATTATATTATCAAGTCAGTGACGAGATAGATCTATTTCTCTTGTTAATTATGCCCTGCCGTTCTGTTGACTTCCCCTTTTTGCGCCGTACAATAGGTTGTGTTTTGCCGCGTCCCCCGTAGCCGGGGCGCCGGCAGGGCAGGCGCATTTATCAGACACGCAGGGTGAAACGCAAGGAGCACAGGCTATGCTTATTGTTCATGTGCACGTGCACGTCAAGCCCGACTTGATCGACGCCTTTCGGGAAGCAACGCTGGAAAACGCCCGCCACAGCCTGCAAGAGCCGGGCATCGCCCGTTTTGATGTCATCCAGCAGCAGGACGACCCGACCCGCTTTGTGCTGGTCGAGGTCTACCGGACGGCGGACGACCCGGCCCGCCACAAAGAAACCCCGCATTACGCCCGGTGGCGGGATGCAGTGGCGGAGATGATGGCCGAGCCGCGCTACAGCGTGAAGTACACGAACCTGTTCCCGAATGACGAGGCGTGGGGGTAGTCGATGCGTTTTGAGTTTGCTACGGCGACGCGCATCCTCTTTGGGGCCGGGACTCTGCGTGAGGTCGGCCCGGCTGCGGCAGCGATGGGGAGGCGCGTCCTGGTCGTGATCGGAAAGTCTGCCGAACGCGCCGCGCCCCTGCTGGCCCTGTTGGACGAGCAGGTGCTGGAGGCGGTCACCTTTAGCGTGGCTGGGGAGCCGACGACGGAGACCGCCCGCGCCGGTGTGGAGCGCGCTCGTGAGGCTGCCTGCGAGATGGTGATTGGCTTTGGCGGCGGCAGCGTGATCGACGCCAGCAAGGCCATTGCCGCGCTGCTGACCAACGGCGGCGTTCCGCTGGATTACCTGGAAGTCATTGGCCGTGGGCAGCCCCTCACCCAACCCGCTGCCCCTTGCATCGCCATCCCCACCACGGCAGGGACGGGGGCGGAGGTCACCCGCAACGCCGTGCTGCGCTCGCCGGAGCACCGGGTTAAGGTCAGCCTGCGCAGCCCGCTGATGCTGCCTCGCCTGGCCCTGGTGGACCCTGAGCTGACCTACAGCATGCCGCCTCCGGTCACGGCCAGCACCGGGCTGGACGCGCTGACCCAGGTGTTGGAGCCTTATGTCTCCAGCAGGTCCAATCCCCTGACCGACGCGCTGTGCCGCGAGGGGTTGCGCCGGGCGGCGCGCTCGCTGCGCCGGGCATATGCGGATGGCGGCGACCGTGCGGCGCGCGAGGACATGGCTCTGGTCAGCCTCTTTGGCGGGCTGGCCCTGGCCAATGCTGGTCTGGGGGCCGTGCATGGCTTTGCGGGGCCGCTGGGTGGTATGTTCCCCGCCCCGCACGGAGCGGTATGCGCCCGCCTGCTGCCATACGTGATGGAGACGAACGTTCGGGCTTTGCAGGCCAGGGAGCCAGATAGCGAGGCGCTGCGCCGCTATGACGAGGTTGCGCAACTCCTGACCGGCAGGGCGGAGGCGACGGCCAGCGACGGCGTGGCCTGGGTGCAGGAACTCTGCCGGGCGCTCCAGGTGCCGCCCCTATCCGAGTACGGCATGACCCGCAGCGACATCCCGACGCTGGTCGAGAAGGGCGCTCAGGCCAGCTCCATGAAGGGCAACCCGCTCCCGCTCACCGAAGATGAGATGGCCGCGATCCTGGCCCAGGCTCTTTGAGCAGCGGGCTGCGTTTTGTCCGGTCGCTTTTTGTCCCATCCCTGGCCTCTGCTGCCCGCTGCGTGATCGGAGGGGTTGGCCATGCCTTATGTGATGGGGATTGACGGCGGTGGCAGCGCCGTGCGGGTGGCCGTGCTGGCCGCAGACCTGACGATCTGTGGCCAGAGCACAGGGCCAACCACCAATCCCAGCGTTGTGGGGCGGGATGCAGCCAGGCGGACCATCCAGGCGGCCATGCGCGAGGCCCTGGGAGCCTCCGCCCTCCTGCCCGGCCAGATCGCGGCGGTGGGCATCGGCGTGGCCGGGGCGGCCATGACCCACGCGGAGGACTGGCTGCGGGCGGTGGTGGCGGAAGTGACTCCACAGGCCAGGGTCGTCCCCAGCGCAGACTACGAGATCGCGCTGGTGGGGGCGCATGGGGAGCGGCGCGGCGTGCTGGTCCTGGCCGGGACGGGCAGCCTGGCCTACGGGGTCAACGCGGCAGGGGAGTCGGCGCTGGTTGGCGGTTGGGGCTATCTGTTAGGCGACGAGGGCGGCGGCTTCTGGATCGGCCTGGAAGGGCTGCGGGCCGCCGTGCGTGGCGTTGAAGGGCGCGGCCCGGCCACGGCGCTGTCCGGCCTGCTGTTGGAGGCGCTGCGCCTGGGCGCGCCGCGCGAGCTGATCGGCTGGCTGTATCACGGCGAGGCGGCGCGCACGCGAGAGATCGCCGCCCTGGCCCCGCTGGTGTTTGCCCAGGCCGAAGCGGGGGATTCCGTGGCCGTGCAGATCGTGAACCGGGCGGCGGATGAGCTGGCTGCTGCGGCCAGGGCCGTAACGCGGCAGTTGGGCATGGACAGACCACGTATTGCCTTTGCCGGGGGGCTGCTAAGCGCGGAAACGCCGCTGCGCCGGGCGCTGTGCGCGGCACTGGAGCTGCCCACCGTGCCCGAACCCCGCCATCCGCCGGTTGTCGGCGCGGCATTGTTGGCGCTGGCTGCCCTGGGTGCTGACGCTTGGGAGGAGGGCTAGAGGCCATGTTGACCGAGCAGCGTAACCCCCGCAGCGCCGACATTGACCGGCGCTCGACCCTGGAGATTCTCCAGATCATGAATGAGGAAGATGCCACTGTCGCCCTTACTGTGCGGGAGGCGCTCCCGGCTATCGCCCAGGCAGTGGACGCCATCGTGGATCGCATTCGGGCTGGGGGGCGGCTGATCTACGTGGGGGCGGGAACCAGCGGTCGCCTGGCATTGATGGACGCGGTGGAGTGCGTCCCCACCTTTAACACGCCGCTGGAGCTGGTCCAGGCGTTGGTGGCGGGCGGCACGGGCGCGCTGACTCAGGCGGTGGAGGGAGCGGAGGACGACACAGAGGCGGGCAGCCGCGACCTGCTCAAGCTCGGCGTCAGCGGCAGGGACGCGGTGGTGGGCGTTGCCGCCAGCGGCAGGACGCCTTACGTGGTCGGGGCGTTACAAGCAGCCAACGAGGCCGGCGCAGTGACCATCGGCATCTCCTGCAACGCCCCGGCCCCTTTGCTGGAGGTAGCTCAGATACCCATCCTGGCGCTGGTTGGGCCGGAAGTCATCACCGGTTCGACCCGCCTCAAGGCTGGCACGGCCCAGAAAATGATCCTGAACATGCTCAGCACGGCCAGCATGATCCGGCTGGGCAAGGTCTATGGCAACCTGATGGTTGATATGCGGATCACCAACCAGAAACTGGCCCAGCGCGCCCGCCGCATTGTGGCCGAGATAGCAGGCGTGAGCGTGGAGGAAGCAGGGCGTTTGCTGGCCCAGGCCGGGAACGAAGTCAAGACCGCCGTCGTCATCGGCCTGTTGGGAGTGGGGGCGGCGGAAGCCCGCACGCTGCTGGAGCAGGCCCAGGGCAGGCTGCGGGAGGTGATCGGTGGGTTGGAGGCCAAGGATTGAGCGTCCGCTGTATCTGGAATCCGTATTGACCACCCGGCAGGTATCTCTATCAGGAAGCTACTGTCTTCTCTGGGGAAGCGGCCCTCGCCAATCAGGATATGTAGGAGGTGGATACCATGAATAATCAGGAACTATACAGGCGTTTTAACCGCATCGATCTGGCGATCACCGCCTGGTTAGCCGAGAACAGCATTACCCTGTTGTCCATTTCGCTGGGGTTGGTGTTTGTGTGGTTCGGCGCGTTAAAATTCTTCCCCGGTGTCAGTGCGGCGGAAACCTTGATCCGACGCTCGCTGGCCTTCCTGCCGGTGGACCTGTTCATCCCTTTTCTTGGGCTTTGGGAAGTGGTCATCGGACTTGGTTTCCTCACCGGCAGGTTTATGCGTCTTACCATCCTGTTGCTGATGCTACAGATGGCAGGCACGATGTCCCCGCTTGTGCTACGGCCCGACCTGGCCTTCAGTCAGTTCCCCTTTGTGCCAAGCCTGGAAGGGCAGTATATCATCAAGAACGTGGTGCTGATCAGCGCTGGGTTAGTTGTCGGCGCCACCGTGCGTGGTGGCAGGTTGCTCAACACGCCAGAGAAGCTGGCCAGAAAGCCGGAGGAACTGGCGGATGGGCACACTTCTGAGGCGTGACCCCAGGGTTTGAGGCATAACGTAGTGCTGGCCTCAGCGTGCTCTGCTCGTCAGGGCTTCTGCTTCAGTCTCCGGCTCGGTGGCGTCCAGGGCTTCCCGTGGCTTTTGTGCTCGTCCGGCGGGCAGCAGCAGCGCCAGCAGACCGGCCAGCGCCAACGTCCCGGCGACGATCTGGAAGGATGTGCCCAGGCCGATCTGGTCCGAAATCCCCCCGATGACGAAGCTGCCCAACGCCCCCGTGGCGAACATGAAGCCCAGCGTCGCGCCGGAGGCGAAGCCCTTGCTGCCGGGGATCAGGCCCTGGGCCAGCACAACAAGCACGCTGTGCGACCCGCCGGTCAAGGCCCCGGCGGCGATGGCCAGCCCAAAAGCGATGAGTTTGCCCTCCACAGCAGGTAGGAAGAAGAGCGCGGGCACGGCCAGCAGCAGGCTGCCCATGATGATGTAACGCCGGTCGTAGCGGTCTGCCAGTTGGCCGAATATCACCCCGGCCACGCCGGAGGCGATCCAGAAGGAGCTGGTGATCAGGCCGTATTCGGTGGGGTCCCACCCTTTTTGCTGGAACAGGCGCGGGATGAAGGCCACCGAGCCGGGCGTCGCCAGGCTGCGCAGGGCCACCAGCAGCGCCAGCAGCGCGATGGCCCGGATCGGCAGGGAGACGGAGACGGGCGGCTCTCCGGCTCCCTGGGCTGAACTGGTGAGAGGGACAGGGGGGTGCAGGCGGCTGCGGGTGATAGAGAGGGCCATGAAGGCGACGGCAGGGGTCGCCAGCAACGCCAGGACGTACAGGGGGGCCACCGTGATCTGTCCGGAGCCAGCAGGGTTTGCCTGGTCCAGCAGAAAACCGGCCAGCGCCGGGCCGAGCGCCAGCCCGCCCTGGCCCAGCAGGAAGAAGTAGGAGAGACTGCTGGCGGCCCGTGACCTGTCGCTCTCGGCGGCCAGCATTGTCCCCACCGGGTGAAAAGCGCCGCTCCCCAGCGCCGCCAGCGCAAAGGGAACCACCATCAGCCAGAACTGCCCGGTCAGCGCCAGCGTCAGGGAGAGCATCAGCAGGCCGATCACCCACGCAACGCCGCCTGCGCCCAGCCAGCGTTGGAGTCGGCTGCCCCCACGGTCGGCCAGCCAGCCGAACAAGGGCTGGCTCATGGCCCCCACCAGTTGTTGCGCGCTGATCGCGGCCCCGATCTGGGTGTTGGTGATGGGCAGGACGTGTGCGCTGAGGAAGGCCAGCAGCACTGGCCCCATGCTCATGAAGATGTCGTTGGTCAGGTGTCCCAGCGAAACCGCCCAGAACAGCCGAATGCGAGGCAGGTTCATCGCGTAATTCCTTGAGGGAGGGAGACGCCCCTGACGATGCATATTAGGGTTCGATGCGTTTCCTGGAAAAAAAGTCGCCGGATTTCCGCCGATTATCCGGTACAATTGGACGCTCTGCAACTGTTATTGTCCGGGTTGTTCCCTCGCCCTTGATGTTCAAAAGGCCTGTACATGAATGTGGCAGTGGAGGGGGGCTTCATAGCCTCTGCTTCACCCTGCGACGGAAGCGCCGGCCGGCAGCCCTGCCAGCGGCGTTGCCGTCTGCACAGCCCGGCGGATGGCATGGGCTGTGGCTTCCGCCGCAAACGCGCCGATCACGCTGACGTTGGCCTGGCCCTGTGTGCCGCTGGCCAGGGCGAAGAGGGTATCGCCGTCCAGCATGGTGTGGGCGGGGCGGACGGCGCGGGCCAGGCCGTCATGCGCCATCTGGGCCACCTTGTTGGCTTCCTCCTTGGTGAGCCGGGCGTTGGTGGCAACCACGCCGATCACCGTGTTGCTCGCCGTTGTGGGCGGCAAGGCGGGCGCTGCGGCCATCGTCCGCAGGACGGCCATCACGTCGGCGAAACGGTCGCCTTGCGGAGCCTGCCGCAGACCGGCCAGGATGCGGCCCTGCGCGTCGACCACGTCGCCCGCTGCGTTGACTACCATTAGCGCGGCGACCTTTAGCCCATCCTCCAGCTCGACCAGGGCGCTACCCAGGCCAGATTTGCAGGCGAAAGAGGGACCGTGCAGCATGCCGACCCGCGCCCCAGCACCAGCCCCCACGCATCCCTCGGCCACCGGATCGGCGGAGGCGGCCTGGCAGGCAGCGTATCCCAACGAAGCGTCGGGCCGGACTGACGGATCGCCCACGTCCAGGTCAAAGAGAATGGCCGCCGGGACGATGGGCACCACCGCCGTCCGGACGTTGAAGCCGATGCCCTGCTCCTCCAGGTAGCGCATCACGCCCCCGGCGGCGTCCAGGCCGTAGGCGCTGCCGCCCGCCAGCAACACAGCGTGGACGTGCTCAACCAGGTGCATGGGACGTAGCAGGTCGGTCTCGCGAGTTCCCGGCGCTCCGCCCCGCTGGTCCACCCCGCCGACTGTGCCGGGCGGGCACAATACCACCGTGCAGCCGGTGGGGCTGCCCAGGTTGTGCGCGTGACCAACGCGGAATCCTTCGATGGCCGTCAGGGTCTGGTTGCTCATCGTTCACCTCTCAGGGAAAACCTCGCTCAACAGCCGCGAACCTGTCTATAATTCTCAGACGTGTCCATCACGTCTAACGGAGAAGCCCATGTTACTCGCGATTGATATTGGCAACACCAACATTGTCTTTGGGGTTCATGACGGTCAGCAGTGGATCCATCACTGGCGTGTGCAGACGGTGCGCAACCGCATGCCGGACGAATACGCCGTGCTCTTCCAGGGCTTTTTGCAGGAGGCCGGTCTGAAGCTGAACGGCTTTGAGCGGGTGGTGCTCAGCAGCGTGGTCCCCCAGCTTACGCAGGGGATAACGGGCATGGTCGCCCAGCGCACCGGGCGCGACCCACTGGTTATCAGGCCTACCAGCACCAGGCTCGGCCTCGAGATCAGGACCGACCAGCCGGATAAGGTGGGGACCGACCTGCTGGCTAACGCTGTAGCCGCCTACGAGCGCTGCCAGTGCGACTGCATTGTGGTGGATTTTGGCACGGCAACCACCTTCACTGTCGTGGCCAGGCCCGGCGTCTTTATGGGCGCTGCCATCGCGCCCGGCCTGAACGTGGCGCTCGACGCCCTGGTCAGCCGGACGGCCCAGTTGCCGCAGATCGAGCTGGTGCCGCCGCCATCGCCCATCGGGCGCAATACGGTTCACGCCATGCAGTCCGGGCTGGTGCTGGGGTACGTCGGCCTGGTGGAAGGGCTTGTCACCCGCATACGCCGCGAAGTGGGGGAGGCCAGGGTGATCGCCACCGGCGGCCTGTCCAGCGTCATTGGCCCCCTGACTGAGTGTGTGGACGAGGTGGACCCCTGGCTGACTCTGGACGGGCTGCGCCTGATCGCGGAGCGCAATTAGGCCGTCGTGGCCATGCCCCCCAGAATCCCGGCCACCCGCTGGATGACGATCTCGGCCACGCGCGCTTTGCTCATCAGCGGCAATTCCTGCTGGTTGCCCTGGGCGTCCAGCAGGACGACGCGGTTGGTATCGACGCCAAACCCCGCATCGGTCGCCATAATGTCGTTGGCGACGATCAGGTCCAGCCCCTTGGCCTTGAGTTTGGCCTGGGCGTGCTTGAGCAGTTCCTGGCTTTCCGCAGCAAAGCCGACCGTCACACGCGGCCAGCCGGTCTGCTGCCGCTGAGACCTGACGGCCAGCAGGATGTCCGGCGTGCGAACCAGCTCCAGCACCGGCGCATCTTCCACATCTGCTGGCTTTTTGATCTTGTGCTCGGCCACCTGGGCCGGGCGGAAGTCCGCCACGGCGGCGGCCATGATCAGCGCATCAGCGCCCTGTACGTGCTCCAGCACGGCCTCCAGCATGTCCTGGGCCGTCCTGACCGGCACTTTTTCCGCGCCGACCGGGCTGGGGAGATGCTCGGCGGCGCTGATCAACACCACGTCCGCCCCGGCGTCGATGGCCGCCTGGGCCAGCGCGTGGCCCTGCTTGCCGCTGGAGTGGTTGCTGATGTAGCGCACCGGGTCGATTGGCTCCCGAGTCCCTCCTGCGCTGACTACAATCCTGCGCCCGGCCAGCGCGCCGCCGCGCCCCAGCGCCCGGCGGACCATGCCGAGCAGCGTGGGGACCTCCGGCAGGCGGCCCCTGCCTTCCAAGCCAGAGGCAAAGCGCCCCTCTTCCGGTTCGATCACGGTCACGCCGCGCTCCTGCAACGTTTTCAGGCTGGCCTGCGTCGCCGGGTGGCTGTACATCGCGCCGTCCATCGCCGGGGCCACCAGCACCGGGCAGCGGGCGGCCAGCGCCGTCACGGAGAGCAGGTCGTCCGCCAGCCCGGCGGCCATCCTGGCCAGGGTGTTGGCCGTGGCCGGGGCTACCACGAGCAGGTCGGCCTCCTCACCCAGCCCCACATGGGCTATGTGCGTGGGCAGGCTCCCGCCATCAGGTCCCGCCTGCCACATATCGGTATAGACCGGGCGGCCTGTGACCGTCTGGAAGGTCAAGGGGGAGACGAAACGCTGCGCGGCCCCGGTCATGATCACATCTACCAGCGCCCCCGCCTGGGTCAGCTTGCTGGCGAGATCGGCGGCCTTGTAAGCGGCGATGCTGCCGGTCACGCCCAGGATGATGCGTTTGCCCTCCAACAGCGTGATGTGTTCTTGTGGCATGTTCTGCTCGTTTTTCTCCTGTTCGCCCACCGATCATACAGGCCGCCGCTGAAGCTGCCAGCAGAAAGGACGGCGCGAGCAGGCCGCGCCGTCGGATGACTGGGATTATGCGGGCAAGGACGCCGGAGCGGCAGGTTCGATGGACGGCTACCGGTCCTTTGCAATGCAGATGTGCAGCTCCTCAAGCTGTTGCGGCTCCACTTCGGACGGGGCACCGGCCATCAGGTCGGCGGCCTGCTGGGTCTTGGGGAAGGCGATCACCTCGCGGATGTTCGGCTCCCCGGCCAGCAGCATCACCAGCCGGTCGATGCCGGGCGCGATGCCGCCGTGCGGCGGCGTGCCGTATTCGAATGCTTCCAGCATGTGGCCGAAGCGCTCCTTGGCCACCTCGATGTCCAGCCCGATCAGGCGGAATACTTTCTCCTGGATGTCTCGCCGGTGAATACGGATGCTGCCCCCGGCCACCTCGTAGCCGTTGCACACCAGGTCGTACTGCTGGCCACGCGCCCTGCCGGGATCGCTGTCGAGGAGGGGAATGTCCTCCGGCATGGGCGCGGTAAAAAGGTGATGCGAGGGGTCCCAACGGTTCTCGTCGGCGTTCCATTCAAAGAGGGGGAAATCGATGATCCAGGCGAAGGCAACTTGCTTGGGGTCCAGCAACCCCTGGCGCTCGGCCATCTCCCGCCGCAGGACATCCTGTGCCGGGTAAAGGGCTGCTGGCTCGTCGGAGAGGAAGAGCAGCAGGTCGCCGGGCCGGGCGGCGGTGCGCTCGAAAAGCGTGGCGGTCTGATCGGCGTTGAAGAATTTACCGATGGGGCCGCGCGCCTCTACGGAGGCGTCCTCCGGCAGGGCCAGCCAGGCCAGCCCGCCCGCTCCGGCCTCCTTTGCCAGCGCCTCCAGTTCGCCGTGCAGCTTCTTGAGCTGGCTGCCGCTGGCCGCGCCCGCGCCCGGCACGCGCATCACTTTGACCGGCTTGCCTGCGGCGACGTTTTGCTGGAAGATGCTGAAGCTGCTCTGGCCCGCCAGATCGCTGATATCGAGCCAGGCCAGGTCGTAGCGCATGTCCGGCTTGTCGGAGCCATACTTCTCCAGGGCTTCGCGGTGGCTCAGGCGGGGGAAGGGCCTGGTGACCAGCGCGCAATCGGAGACTTCCTCGACGATACCGATCATCAGGCCTTCGATGAGATCGATCACGTCCTCCCGTTCGACGAAGCTCATCTCCAGGTCCAGTTGGGTGAATTCTGGCTGGCGGTCTCCCCGTTGATCCTCATCGCGGAAGCAGCGGGCGATCTGGAAATAGCGCTCGTACCCGGCCACCATCAACAACTGCTTGAGCTGCTGCGGGCTTTGGGGCAGGGCGTAGAATTTACCGGGGTGCAGGCGGCTGGGGACCAGGTAATCGCGCGCGCCTTCCGGCGTGGTTTTGAAGAGGATGGGGGTCTCAATCTCGACGAAGCCCCGCGCGTCCAGGTAGTCGCGGATGTACTTGATGACCTTGTGGCGCAGGATCAGGTTGCGCTGCATCCGTTCCCGGCGCAGGTCCAGGTAGCGGTATTTCATGCGCAGCGCTTCGTCAACTTTGGCATCGCCGTAGATGTAGAAGGGCGGGGTTCTGGCCGGGTTGAGGATGGTGATCGTGCTGGCCTCGACCTCGATCTCGCCCGTTGCCAGGTCCGGGTTAACTGTGCCCGCCGGGCGGGGCCGCACCTTGCCCCTGATCTGTAGCACATATTCACCGCGCACGTCTCCGGCGGTCTCGTGGGCCTGCGGAGCGGTGGCCTGATCGATGGTGATCTGCGTGATTCCCCAGCGGTCGCGCAGATCGATGAAGACCAGCCCACCCTGGTCGCGGCGGCGGTTGACCCAGCCTGCCAGCGTCACCGTCTGTCCTACATGCTCGGTGCGGAGTTCACCGCACGTGTGCGTTTTAAGCATAGGAGACTTCCATCATGGCGGCATGCATCACGGATACAATGGCGGTGAGCATAACATAAACCCCAGGCGCGCTCAACCCTCTCGCGCGGGCCTGGGCAGCTTTCACAAAAAGTCGCCCATGGCGTTGTAACTTATGAACCAACCACAATATCGCAGGACAGGGGTTCTTCACATGACTTCAACGCCCCGTTTTGAAGCCTTAATTGCGCGTTACCATGACGAGATATATACCTACTTGTGGCGCTTGCTGGGTGGCAATGCGGACGAAGCTGAGGACCTGACACAGGAGACTTTCTTGAGGGCCTACCAGGCTTTCTCCCGCCTGCGCCCGAACAGCAACTACCGGGCCTGGCTCTACAAGATCGCCACCAACAGCGCCTACTCGGCTTTCCGCCGGTGGAAGCGCGAGCGGGAGGCCGGTTACAGCGACTTTGCCGATGTGGAGGAGTACGAGGCCCCCGCCGACGCTGCAGAAAGGCTCGACGACCTGCTCATTCAGCAGGAGACGTTGGAGGCGATCAAGGAGGCCATCAATGTGCTGCCGCCCAAGCAGCGGACGGCGATCCTGCTGCGTTATTTACAGGGGTTGGACTATTCCGAAATCGCCCAGGTGTTGGACTCCTCGGCGGATAGCGCGCGAGCCAATGTCTACCAGGCGCTCCGCCGTCTGCGGCAGGCAGTGGCCAGCCGCGATCTCGCGTAGCAGGCAGGAGGTGAAAAGAACGATGCAAACACGTGTGTGGGAAGCGCTGAGGGCGGCCAACCACCCGCCGGCGGAGGCGGTGGCCGCCTCCCGGCAGCGGGTGTGGAACTGGTTCAGTGAGGCCGCGCCGTTGATTCGGTGGGGCGAGATGGAAACGCCGCTGGGGCCGCTGTACCTGGCTTTCAGCGCCCAGGGCTTGTGCAGAGTTGACTTTGGAAAGCGGTTGACGGCGGAGGCTTTTCTGAGCCGCCTGGACCCGCTGGCCCGCACAGAGCGCGACGAGCAGGCGTTGGCCTCGGTTATGGAGCAGTTCCGTGAGTACTTTTCTGGGGAGCGCGCTCGCTTCGATGTGCCTCTGGATATGAGCCAGATGCGGCCTTTCCAGCGGCGCGTCCTGCGGGCTGCCCTCCAGATTCCTGCCGGGACGGTGTGGACCTACGCGCAGGTGGCGCAGGCGATTGGCAAGCCCAGGGCCACCCGCGCCGTCGGCAGTGCGCTGGGGGGTAATCCGATGCCGATTGTGATCCCCTGCCACCGGGTTATCGGCAGCGACGGCAAGCTGCATGGCTATGGCGCGGGGGAGGGGCTGCCGACCAAGCAGTGGCTCCTGAGCCTGGAGGGCGCGCTGTGACGCCTGGCGCACAAAGCCGGACCGGCGTAGGGGGCTGGCCCTGTGCGCAGCAGCTTGGCTTTGAGCAGCGCCGCCCCCAGGCGGGAAGCGAAACGGGGTCCCACACAGGGACCCCGACTTTCTTTGGTGTCTGCGGCACGGCTGAAAACCCTATTCGGGGGCGCGCATCTCCAGCGCGGCATTGGGGTCCACGCGGATGCCCGGCCCCATGGTGGAGGTCAGCACCAGACGCTTGACATACGTACCCTTGGCAGAGGCAGGTCGGTTGCGACGGATGGCGTCCACCACCGCAGCCATATTGTCCAGCAGCTTCTTCTCGTCAAAGCTGGCCTTCCCGATGGGCACGTGCACGTTCCCCGTGCGGTCGTTACGGAACTCCAGGCGACCGGCGCGCGCTTCCTCGATGGCGCGTGGCAGGTCCTCCGGCTGAACCAGGGTCCCGGCTTTGGGGTTGGGCATCAGGCCCCGGCGGCCCAGCACCTTGCCCAGGCGTCCGATCTTGCGCATCATCTCCGGCACGGCCAGGGCCACGTCAAAGTCGACCCAGCCCTCTTTTTCGATCTTCTGGATGATCTCGTCATCGGCGATGATGTCGGCCCCGGCCTCCTCGGCGATGCGGGCGGCCTCGCCTTCGGCAAATACAAGGACGCGCACTTCTTTCCCCAACCCGTGCGGTAGCAGGACCGTGCTGCGGATCTGCTGCTCAGAATGGCGGGGGTCAATACCCAGGCGGAAGAGGAGTTCCACCGTTTCGTCAAACTTGGCTGTGGCGCACTCTTTGAGGCGTTTGATGGCCTCCTCTGGGCTATACAACTGGCTGCGGTCTATCTTCTGGAGCGCAGCTTCATAACGTTTTCCATGCTTGGGCATCTGGCTTACTCCTGGGTGGTGTTAGTGGGACGCCGGTCCCTCCCACGGCGAAGGGTGTTGAAGACGGTTTGCTGCTCAATCGACAACGGTCAGGCCCATGCTGCGGGCTGTGCCCTCAATCTGGCGCATGGCGCCTTCGATGTCTACCGCATTGAGGTCTTTCATCTTGATCTCGGCGATCTCGCGGACCTGCTGGCGGGTGATCTTGCCCACTTTGTCCCGGTTGGGGACGGACGAGCCTTTCTCGACCCCGGCGGCGCGCCGGAGCAGGAAGGCGGTCGGTGGGCTTTTGAGGTTAAAGCGGAAGGAGCCATCCTGGAAAATGGTGATCTCCGCCGGGACGATCTCGCCAATGCGGTTGCTGGTTTTGGCGTTGTATTCCTTGCAGAAGGCCATCAGGTTGATGCCGTGCTGGGCCAGGGCGGGGCCGATTGGCGGCGCTGGGTTGGCCTTCCCGGCAGGGATTTGCAGGGTTACGACGGCTTTGACTTTCTTGCCCATGGTTCGCGTCCTTGTGCTCTATGCCTTTTCCACTTGTAAAAAGTCCAGTTCAACGGGGGTTTCGCGGCCAAAGAAGTTGACCAGCACCCGGACTTTGTGTTTCTCCATATCAACGTCGCCGACGATCCCCAGGAAGTCGTTGAATGGGCCGTCGATGATCCGCACCTTCTGCCCTTTCTTGAAGGCGATCTTGATCTTGGGCGCTTCGGATTCCATGCGCCGCATGATCTGGGAGACTTCTTCCGGGCGCAGCGGGGTCGGCTCGTTGCCCATACCCACGAAGCCTGTGACGCCGGGGGTGTTGCGCACCACGTACCAGGAATCCTCATCCATGATCATCTGGACCAGGATATAGCCGGGGAAGACGCGGCGCTCGACTGTGCGGCGTTTACCCTCCCGGACTTCGATCTCCTCTTCGGTAGGGACGACGACATCGAAGATCTTGTCCTGCATACCCATCGTCTCGATGCGCTGTTCGATGGCGTGGCGCACCTTGTTTTCGTAGCCGCTGTAGCAGTGGATCACGTACCACTGGCGGTCGTCGTCCGGCTCCTGGGGAGCCTCCTCCGGGTGTTCCTGGTCTGTTGTTTCGTCGCCTGGCGCTTCTACCTCAGGCTCCAGATCGATTTCTCGTTCGTCTTCCGGCTCGTCCAGGTAAATAGGTTCCGGATCGAAATCGATCTCGTTGTCATGTTCCATCATAGAAAATCACTCGTTAGCTATGCTGCCGATCTGCCTTACGAACTACTCCGTCGTCGCAGCCAGAACAGGCCACCGCCAATAAGGATGACCAGGATAGCCCCGGCAATGACAAAAATGATCGGAGCGTTGAAGCCCAGGCGGAACAGTTCTCCATACAGGTAGTCCAATATGCCGAGCGCGATGGAGGAGATCACGGTGACAGCCAGCACGATGCCTGCCAGGCGCAGGCTTTCCTCGCGGGTGGGCCAGGTTACTTTTTGCAGCTCGGCGCGTGTGCTTGTGAAGTAGTCGATCACGGGCCGCAGCGTCCGCGTAACCACATTGCCCCTGCCAGCCTCGCGCCGCGCAGGGGTGGGGCGGTCCTTCCGCGCCACCTGCTGCTGATCGCTGGCCTGCGATCGGGTAGCTTCCCGGCGGCTGCGCCGCCGACCCCGGCGCTGGCTGGATTCTTTCGGTTGGCTTTCCAGCTCATTGACGGCCATATTGGCTGTCTTTTCTTTATTTGATTTAGCCACGGCCCTCTCCTAGGTAAACTCTCCGCAATACTGGCCGGTCCCATCACCTAAGACACCGTCACTACGGACGGTGTCTCAGACCCACTGAATGAAGCTAGACAGGGGAGCCAGGACTCGAACCCGGAACCTACGGTTTTGGAGACCGTTGCTCTGCCAAATTGAGCTACTCCCCTACATGACAATGCGCCACGCCTACTTGGTCTCGCGGTGCAACGTGTGCCTGCGGCAGCGCGGGCAATACTTTTTCAGTTCAAGGCGGCCCGCGTCATTGCGCCGGTTCTTCTCGGAGGTATAGTTCCGGTCTTTGCACTCGGTGCAGGCCAGCGTGATCACAATCCGGATGTCTTTCTTGGCCATGCTCGTCCTCAGATGGTTCGCTGTGGGTAGTGGGGGGCAAAAGCCCCCACACCACCCCATAACGCCACTATTATATCACTGACGTGCCGCTTACTCCAGGATCTCGGTGATGATGCCGGCGCCGACGGTGAGACCGCCCTCGCGGATGGCGAACTTGGAGCCGCGCTCCAGGGCGACGGGGGTGATCAGCTCGACGATGAGGTTGACGTTGTCGCCGGGCATGACCATTTCCACCCCCTCCGGCAGGGTGATGGTGCCGGTCACGTCCATGGTGCGGATGTAGAACTGGGGGCGATAGCCAGCGAAGAAGGCCTTGTGGCGACCGCCCTCGTCCTTGCGCAGGACGTAGACCTCGCTCTTGAACTTGCGGTGGGGGGTGATGGAGCCTGGGGCGGCCAGGACCATGCCGCGCTCCACCTCGTCACGGTCGATGCCGCGCAGCAGGATGCCGGCGTTGTCGCCCGCTATGGCGGCGTCCAGTTCCTTGTGGAACATCTCGATGCCGGTGACCACGGTCTTGCGAATCTCGTCCCGCAGCCCGACGATGTCCACCTCCTCCCCCTTGCGCAGCTGGCCGCGCTCCACGCGCCCGGTGACCACCGTGCCGCGCCCCTTGATGCTGAAGACATCCTCGATGGCCATCATGAAGGGCTTGTCGGTGTCCCGCTGCGGCGTCGGGATGTAGGTGTCCACCGCCTCCAGCAACTGCCAGATGCAGGCATACTCCGGCGCGTTGGGGTCGGTGCTGCTGCTCTCCAGCGCCTGCAAGGCCGAGCCGCGCACGATGGGCGTGTCCGCCGGGAACTCGTAGCTCTCCAGCAGTTCCCGCAACTCCAACTCCACCAGCTCCAGCAGCTCCTCGTCGTCCATCATGTCCACTTTGTTGAGGAACACCACCATGGCTGGCACTTCTACCTGGCGGGCCAGCAGCACGTGCTCCCGCGTCTGGGGCATCGGCCCGTCCGGGGCGCTGACCACCAGGATCGCCCCGTCCATCTGCGCCGCCCCCGTGATCATGTTCTTGATGTAGTCCCGGTGCCCCGGACAGTCCACGTGCGCGTAGTGCCGCCGCTCCGTCTCGTACTCCACGTGGGCAATGGCTATCGTGATGCCCCGCGCCTTCTCCTCCGGCGCGTTGTCAATCGTGTCGAAGGCCCGGAAGTCCGCCATCCCCTTCATGGCCAGCACCTTGGTGATGGCCGCCGTCAGCGTCGTCTTCCCGTGGTCTACGTGCCCTATCGTCCCCACGTTCACATGCGGCTTCGTGCGCTCAAACTTGGTCATCAGTTCCTCCTGGCTACGGGAGCGGGATTACTTTTTCCCGCCCTTAAGAATTTGATCCATAATATGTGGTGGTGTCGGGGCATACATGGCAAATTCCATGGTAAAGCTGCCGCGCCCCTGCGTTTGATTGCGGATATCGGTGGCATAGCCAAACATCTCGCCCAGCGGCACCAGCGCCTTGATGGAGGAGACGCCGTCGCCACGCGGCTCCATGCCGGTGATGGTGCCGCGCCGGGCCGACAGGTCGCCGATCACGTCGCCCGTGTACTCGTCCGGAACCACGACTTCCAGGCGCATCACCGGCTCCAGCAGGATGGGGTTGCCCCGGTGCACGGCCTCCTTGAGGGCCAGCGACCCGGCGATCTTGAAGGCCAGTTCCGAGGAATCCACCTCGTGGTAGCTGCCGTCCACCAGCGTGGCCTTGATGCGGCTGACCGGATACCCGGCCAGCACGCCCCCGGACATCGCCTCCTCGATGCCCTGCTGGACGGGGCGGATGAATTCTTTGGGGATGGTGCCGCCCACGACCTTGTTCTCGAAGACGAAATTCTCCGTGGAGTCCTCCGGTAGCGGCTCGAACTCGACGATGACGTGGCCGTACTGCCCGGCGCCGCCGGTCTGGCGCACGAAGCGCCCCTCCGCGCGGACGGGGCGGGTGATGGTCTCGCGGTAGGCCACCCGTGGCCGACCCACGCGCGCGCCCACCTTGAATTCCCGCAACATGCGATCCACCAGCACTTCCAGGTGCAGCTCCCCCATCCCCTGGATGAGGGTCTGGCCCACCGTATCGTCCACCCGCACCACAAAGGTGGGGTCTTCCTCGGCCAGCTTGCGCAGCGCCTCGGACATCTTGTCCTGGTCGGCCTTGGTCTTCGGCTCGATGGCCACCGCGATCACCGGCTCCGGAAAACGGATGCTCTCCAGCAGGACCGGCTTGTTCATGTCGGCGAGGGTATCGCCGGTGAAGGTCTCCTTGAGGCCCAGGGTGGCGGCGATGTCGCCCGCGTGGACCTCACTCACGTCTTCCCGGCGGTCGGCGAACATGCGGACCACGCGCCCGATCCGTTCCTTCTTGCCTTTGGTGGTGTTGAGCACGGCCCCACCGACCTTCAGCACGCCGGAATAGACACGGAAGTAGGCCAGCCGCCCCACGAAGGGATCGGTCACGATCTTGAAGACCAGGGCGGCCAGTGGCTCGTCATCACTGGCGTGGCGTTCGATCTCCTCACCCGTCCGTGGGTCGGTCCCCCGCACCGGCGGGATGTCCAGTGGCGAGGGAAGGAAATCCACCACCGCGTCCAGCATCATCTGCACGCCCTTGTTCTTGAGGGCAGAGCCACACAGCACCGGCTGAATCCTGTTATGGATGGTGGCGTCGCGCAGCGCGGCGAGCAGCTCCTCGCGGCTGATCTCCTCTTCCAGCAGGAATTTCTCGGTGAGGTATTCGTCGTGCTCGACGATCATCTCCACCATGTAGCTGTAAGCGGCCTGCACTTTTTCCTGCCAGTCCTGCGGGATGGGGCCGCGCCGGATATCGGTGCCCAGGTCATCGCCGTAGGTGACCAGCTCCATGTTGAGGAGGTCGATGATCCCGGCGAAGTTCTCGCCCTGGCCGTAAGGAATCTGGATGGGAACGGGGGTGGCGTGCAGGCGGTCGCGGATCATGTTCACGGCGCGCTCAAAGTCCGCGCCCACGCGGTCCATCTTGTTGATGAAGCAGATGCGCGGCACGCGGTACTCGTTGGCCTGCCGCCAGACCGTCTCGGACTGTGGCTCGACCCCGGCGACGCCATCGAAGACCACCACGCCGCCATCCAGCACGCGCAGGCTGCGCTGCACCTCGGCGGTGAAATCCACGTGGCCGGGCGTATCGATCAGGTTGATCTGGTGCCCGCGCCATTCCGCCGTGATGGCAGCAGCCGTGATGGTGATGCCCCGCTCGCGCTCCTGTTCCATGTAGTCAGTGGTGGCAGCGCCCTCGTGGACCTCGCCCATGCGATGTATTTTTTTGGTGTAGTAGAGCACGCGCTCGGTCGTGGTCGTCTTGCCCGCGTCGATGTGGGCGATGATCCCGATATTGCGGACCCTGGCCAGGTCGAGCGTGGTGCCGTTGTTGCCCTTAGCAGTCACAGTCCTGTTACTCTTCAACGACTCACCAACGATAGTGGGCAAAGGCCCGGTTGGCCTCCGCCATGCGGTGGGTATCGTCGCGCTTTTTGATCGATGCGCCCTGGCCGTTGGCCGCGTCCATCAGTTCGGCGGCCAGCTTCTCGGCCATGCTGCGCCCCCCACGCTTGCGTGCGTTCTCCAGCAGCCAGCGCATGGCCAGCGAGGTGGCGCGCCGTGGGGGCACTTCTACCGGCACCTGGTAGGTGGAGCCACCCACCCGGCGCGGTTTGACTTCTACCGTCGGCGTCACATTGCGCACAGCCTGCTCGTAGACCTCGACCGGGTCGCGCCTGGTCCGCGCCTCGATGATGTCGAAGGCCTCATAGAGCACACGCCGGGCCACGCTCTTCTTGCCCCCGCGCATCATGCGGTTGATGAACATGGCCACCTTGACGTTGCCGTAGCGCACGTCTGGTTCGATTTCCCTGGGAGTGGGGCGGTATCGTCGAGGCATATTGCCCTTCCTTACTTCTTAGGCCGCTTGGAGCCGTACTTGCTGCGCCCCTGCTGGCGATTCTGCACGCCGTCGGCATCCAGGGTGCCGCGCACGATGTGATAGCGCACGCCGGGCAGGTCCTTCACGCGGCCACCCCGCACCAGCACCACACTGTGCTCCTGCAGGCTGTGGCCTTCGCCGGGGATATAGGCCGTCACCTCGATCCCATTGCTCAGCCGGACACGGGCGATCTTGCGCAGCGCCGAGTTCGGCTTCTTGGGCGTCATGGTGCGGACCTGCGTGCAGACCCCGCGCTTCTGTGGCGCACCTTTGGGCTGGCGGATGCGCTGCTGCTTGAAGGAGTTAAGGGTGTATTGCAAAGCAGGCGCAGAGCTTTTCTTGTGCTTCGGCTTGCGACCCTTACGGATCAACTGATTGATGGTTGGCATACTGTTTGTTTCTCCGTAACTTCTAGACCTGCCATTTCGCGCGCAAACGGGCGTCAACACGCCCGTTACCCCTACTCACAAACGGTAAGGCCATCGCGCACTTCGTATTCAGCTAATGGCCTTCTCTGTGACGCACACTAAATTCGGCGATCATTGCCCTGCCCAGGCAGGGTTAATCCCGTCCCGGTTTTTAGCGGGGGGGATCTAACATTGCGCCAGCCCCCCTGTCAAGAGTTTTTTGGCCTGCCGAAGCGGGGGGCGGATGGCCAGATTCCCTGTGCGGGCCGTCTTGACAGATGCGGCAAACCCGCTTATTATGTCGTTATGCGACATATCGCAAGGCGTCATATTGACGGTGGAGGCAACCATTAACACACAGGCAGATGTTCAGAGCAAACTTCCCCTGAGCGAGGCGGCTTTCTTCATTTTGCTCAGCCTGGCTCCGGGGCCGGGCCACGGCTACGCCATCCTGAAGGATGTGGAGGCCCTGAGCAGCGGGCGGGTCACGCTGAGCACCGGCACGCTGTACGGCGCGCTGGCGCGGATGCTGGAGCAGGGCTGGATCGTGCGCGTCGATCCGGAGAGGGCGGAGGCTGCGGGCCGTCCGCGCAAGGATTACGCCCTCACCAAGCTGGGGCGGCGCATCCTGTCCGCCGAGGCCGACCGGCTGCAAGCTGTGGCACAGGTAGCTCGCGAGCGCCTGGCGAGCATCCCGGCAGGGCGGGCATGAGCGGCGTGGCTCGCCTGCTGGTCGGCATGTATGCGCGCCTGCTGCGGCTGTATCCGCGCCGCTTCTATGCCACCTTCGGCGCGGAGATGCGCCAGGTCTTCGCGCAGGCTTTGGACGAGGCCCGGCGGGAGGGCTTCACTTCGCTGGCGACGCTGTGTTGCAGGGAGCTGCGCGACCTGCCGGGGAGCATCGTTCGGGAGCATACCGTTGAGAAAGAGAAGGAGGCTGCGATGGCATTGTGGTCCGGTGAGGATGAACGGCGGTTACGCGGGCTGCGCCTGCTGGCGCGTGGATGGGGGGTGCTGCTGTGCGCCGTCATCCTCGTGCCGGTCGCCTCCCCCTATCCGCCACACAACCCGGCCCTGACCGCCCTGCTGTTGGTGACGCACAGTGTTGTCATCGCCTGGTTCCGGGAGGTGCTGGGCGGCAGGCTCCTGATCGTCAGCGGCCTGCTGCTGGGGGCGGCGGCCATGCTCGGCACGATCTCAACGGCGGGCGTGCCGAGCGTCCCTGTTCCCGGCAGGGATCTCCTGATCGCGGGGTGGGGAGGACTGGTGGGCCTTTTGTTTGCCGCCCCCGTGGTGGCGCTGGGCGGGCTGTTCCTGCGGGTTGGGCGGCGGGCGGAGGGCCAGGCGGCGGCGGGCGAGGCCTGAGCCGTCACTCCAGCCGGAACCAGTAGAACGAGTGCGGGCCGAGCGTGATGAAGTAGTACAGCTCGCCGATGGGCGGGAAGCGCGTGTTGCCGAACAAATCGACCGGCGTGCGACCGGCAAAGGCGCTGAGGTCCAGCTCCACCGGCTGGGAGAAGCGGGAGAGGTTGTTGACGCACAGGATGTGCTGGTCCTCCAGCGTGCGCACAAAGGCCAGCACCTTGGTGTTGGCGGGGTGCAGGAAGGTGATGGCGCCGCGCCCAAAGGCCGGGTAAGCCTTGCGGATGCGGATGAGCAGCTTCATCCAGTTGAGCAGGGAGGAGGAGGTGCGCTGTTGGGCCTCCACGTTGACGGCCATGTAGTTGTAATTGGGGTTGGTGATCACGGGCGCATAGAGCTGCTCGGTGTCTGCCCGTGAGAAGCCCGCGTTGCGGTCGTAGTTCCACTGCATGGGCGTGCGCACGCCGTTGCGGTCGCCCAGGTAGATGTTGTCGCCCATGCCGATCTCGTCGCCATAGTAGATGATGGGCGAGCCGGGCAGCGAGAAGAGCAGCGCGTTCAGCAGCTCGATGCGGCGGCGGCTGTTATCCAGCAGCGGGGCCAGCCGCCGCCGGATGCCCAGGTTAAGCTTCATGCGCGGGTCTTTGGCGTATTCCGCGTACATGTAGTCGCGCTCCGCGTCGGTGACCATCTCCAGCGTCAGCTCGTCGTGGTTGCGCAGGAAGGTGCACCACTGGCAATTCTCCGGGATGGGCGGCGTCTGGTCCACGATGTCGATGATCGGCTGGCGGTCTTCCCGGCGCACGGCCATGAACAGGCGGGGCATCACCGGGAAGTTGAAGGCCATGTGGAATTCGTCGCCGTCCCCGAAGTAGGCCCGCACGTCGGCGGGCCATTGGTTGGCCTCGGCCAGCAGGATGCAGCCGGGGTACTTCTCGTCGATCTTGCGCCGGATGCGCTTGAGGTAGGCGTGCGTCTCCGGCAGGTTCTCGCAGTTAGTCCCCTCGCGCTCGTAAAGGTAGGGCACGGCGTCGGCCCGCACGCCGTCCAGGCCCATATCCATCCAGTATTCCAGGACCCGGATGATCTCGTCCTGCACTTTGGGGTTGTCGAAGTTCAGGTCCGGCTGGTGAGAGAAGAAGCGATGCCAGAAGTAGGCGTTGGCCTCGTGGTCCCACGTCCAGTTGGAGCGCTCGGTGTCGGTAAAGATGATGCGCGCGTCCTGATAGCGGTCCGGCGTGTCGCTCCACACGTAGTAGTCCCGGTAGGGCGAGGCTGGATCGCTGCGGGCAGCCTGAAACCAGGGGTGCTGGTCGGAGGTGTGGTTGAGCACCAGGTCCGCGATGACGCGGATGCCGCGCGCGTGGGCAGCATCCAGGAAGTTTCGGAAGTCCTCCAGGGTCCCGTAGTCGGGATGGATGCCGTAATAGTCGGCGATGTCATACCCGTCGTCGCGCAGGGGAGAGGGGTAAAAGGGCAGCAGCCACAGGCAGTCGATGCCCAGGTCCTTCAGGTAGTCCAGCTTTTGCGTCAGGCCGGCAAAGTCGCCGATGCCGTCGTTGTTTGAATCGAAGAAGGTCTTGACGTGCAGCTCGTAGAAGATGGCGTCTTTGTACCACAGATCATCCCGCATGGTGGGGTCCCCCGGTTGGGCCAACCTGTTTCCGCGCCGGGGCACGGCGCTTGAGGGGTGGGGCCTGGCGCGCGATGCCCTGCGTGCGAAGTGCGAAAGGCTGGGCTCTGATCATACCGTCGGCGGGCCATTCTTCAAGATGTGGGCGGCGCGGATCGCCCGCGCTACGCCTTGCGGGCCTTCCTGGCCCGCTTGAGTGCATCCTTCATCAGGATGTTGTGGAAGTTGCGCTCTTTGGCCTCGCCAGGCTGGCGCAGCACGTAGTTCCCCTCTGCGTCCAGGTCCCAGGCCAGGCGGTTATCGCCCAGGGCGTCCTCCAACACCTGGATCAGGCGCTGGCGGAGCGCCGGTTCCTCAATGGGCGTCACCAGCTCGACGCGGTCATTCAGGTTCCGTCCCCGCCAGTCGGCGCTGCCGATGAAGGCCAGGGGCTGGCCGTTGTTGTGGAAGTAGAAGATGCGGTCGTGCTCCAGAAAGCGGCCCAGGATGCTGATGACCCGGATGTTGTCACTGTACCCGGCCAGGCCCGGACGCAGGCGACAGTGGCCCCGGATGATCAGGTCGATCTGCACCCCGGCCTGGGAGGCGCGGTAGAGCTTGCGGATGATGTCCACGTCGTCCAGGGCGTTCATCTTGGCGATGATGCGCCCGTTGCCGTGGGCGCGCTGGAACTCGATCTCCCGCTGGATCAGCTCGCTGAAACCCTCCCGCATGTTGATCGGCGCCACCAGCACTCTGGCGAAGTGCTGGTGCGGCGCGAAGCCGGTGAGGTAGTGGAACAGCTTGATCAGCTCGTAGCCCAGCTCCGGCCTGCACGTCATCAGGCCGAGGTCGGTGTAGAGGCGGGCCGTCTTGGCGTGGTAGTTGCCGGTGCCGATGTGGCAGTAGGTGCGCAGCCCCTCTTCCTCTTTGCGCACGATGAGGGTGGCCTTGGTGTGGGTCTTCAGGGCGGCGCTGCCGTAGCCCACCACGCCGTAGGCCACGTGGACCCCCGAATTCTCCAGCATCCTGGCCCATTCGATGTTGTTGGCCTCGTCGAAGCGCGCTTTGACCTCCACCAGAACGGCCACCTGCTTGCCGCTCTCGGCGGCCTCGATCAGCGCTTTGACGATGGGCGACTCCTCGGAGGTGCGGTACAGGGTCTGCTTGATGGCCAGGACGTTTCTGTCGGCAGCCGCCTCCTCCACCAGCCGCTGCACGCTGGCGGTGAACGAATCGTAGGGGTGGTGGACGAGCAGGTCGCCCTGCCGGATGATGGCGAAGATGTCCATCGTGTCTTTGGTTTCGCCTTCGCTCAGCAGGCGACCGGGCACCACCGGCTCCCACGGCTCGAACTTGAACGACGGCAGATCGAGGTTGGCCAGTTGGAAGCAGCCGGTCAGGTCGATCAGGCCGTCCACTTCGTAGACATCCTCCGGCTGCAAGCCCAGCTCACGGATGAGCAACTGGCGGTCCTGCTCCGGCATCGCCCTGGCCACCTCCAGGCGCACCACGGGGGCAAAGCGGCGCTCCCGCAGCTCCTCCGAGATCTGCGCCAGCAGGTCGGAGGCCACCTCTTCGTCGCGCATCACGTCCGCGTTGCGGGTGATGCGGAAGGGGTGGGCGCTGATCACCTCCATGCCGGGGAAGAGATCGCTGACGTGGTGCGCGATCAGCTCCTCGACGGGCAGGAAGCGCCAGGAAGCGCCGGGCACGCCGGCAGCTACGGGCAGCCAGCGGTCCAGGTTGGGGGGCACTTTGACGCGGGCGAAGTGCACGGTGTCCCGCTGCGGGTGGCGCAGCATGATGGCCAGGGACAGGCTGAGGTTGGAGATGAAGGGAAACGGGTGGCCCGGATCGACGGTCAGCGGCGTGAGGATGGGGTAGATGTGGGACTGGAAATAGGCGGCCATCGTCTCCTGCTGCAAGGGGGTGAGGTCCTCGTAGTTGCAGATGACGATATCCGCCTGCTCGCGCAGGGCTGGCCTGAGCCGCTTTTCCCAGGTCTCGGTCAGCGCCTGGTGCATCACCAGCACGGCGCGGCGGATGAGGGCCAGTTGCTCGGTGGGCGTCCGGCCATCGGGCGACAGTTCGCGCACCCCGGCGGCCTCCTGCCGCTTGAGGCCACCCACGCGCTTCTGGAAGAACTCGTCCAGGTTGCTGGCCGTGATGGCCACAAAGCGGACCCGCTCCAGCAGCGGGGTGCGCTCGTCCAGGGCCAGGTGCAGGACGCGCCAGTTAAAGTCGATCCAGCTCAGCTCCTGGTTGAAGTACAGGGCGGGGTGCTTGAGGCTGGCCCCTTCCGGCACGGGCTGGGCGGAGACGGCCTTGAAGTGTAGGGGGATGGCCTGCGCGGACCTGGCCGCGCCATCGCCGGGGGCCTGTCCCCCGGACTGAGGGGGGACGGCCTCCTGGGCCTCAGCCGGCGCGGGGGAGGGCGTTTCGATTGTGGACCCGGCGGGGTCGGCCTGCGGTGAGGTGTGTTCTACCATAGAGCTTCCTGCTGAATCATCCAGCAAAGGTGGACACGCGCTGCCCAGGCCAGAACCCGCGCGCCAGCATTGCTTGCTGGAAACCGGCGGGCGGCCTGTTTCGTGTCACCCCCAGCGTAACGACGTGGTCAATGAGCGTTGCCTGCTCATCCATTGTGCCCTAAACCGTTTACGGCGACAAATCTGTGCCACCCAACGGTTGCCGACAGGTTATGGCCAGCGAGATGGGGTAAGATAGGCCCACTGTGAGCCACAAGAGAAAAGCATCGTGTGCCAGCCGCTTCAGCGGGAGGGGGCGTCCCCTACAAGCTGCCGGAGGATGGCGTCCAGGGCAAGCGTGGTCCGGCGGATGTCGTATTCCTGGGCCACGCGCTCATAGGCCGGAGAGACCGCCAGCCTGCCCTGCCGCCATTGCCGGAACAGGTCGGAGAGCGCGCCGGCGATGCCCGGCACATCGTCCGGGGCCACCACCGGGCACTCCAGGCGGCGGAGCAGGTCGGCGGAGGCCCCCTGCAGGGGGGTGATGCCCAGAATCGGCTTCCTGAGCATCAGGTAGTCCACCAGCTTGCTGGGCAGGAAGACGCTGGGGCCTTGGCTGGGGGCGTCGATCACCAGCAGCACGTCCGCCTCTGCTGCCACCCGCAGGCTTTCCAGGTACGGCAGCGACCCGCGAAAGGTGACCAGGTCGCCGAGGCCCATGCTTCTGGAGGCCCGCACAGACGACCCCATCCCCAACCCCACGAAGACGACTTCAAGCGCGCCCGCCAGATCGTGGTCGTCCTTTAGTGAGGCCAGCGCCCGCAGCAGGGGCAGCGGCGTGCGTCGGCGGTAGAAGTTGCCGGTGTAGGCCAGGCGCAGCCGACCGCCGGCTGGCGGGGCGGCCCCTAGCTGGCTCAGCAGCGCGGGGTCATAGCCATGCGGGATCACGTGGACCCTGTCCCGCCAGGCTGCCGGGTACTTGCGCATGACCAGATCGACGGTCTGGGCGTTGGTGAAGATGACGGCGTCCGCCTCGGCGATGACGGCCTGCTCCTGGCCCCGCCATTGCCTGCGCAGCAGGTCCGTCCGCCCCAGGTAAGGGCTGTCCACCCAGGGATCGCTGAAATGGGCGATCCAGGGCAGGCCGGTCTTGCGGTGCAGATGCAGGCCGATCACATGGTCCACCCACGGCTGGGCGAAGGTAATCAGGGCGGCAAAGCGGCCTGAGGCCAGCCGCGCCTCTGCAACGGGCAAGGCCCTTTGCGCCCACAGCCGCCGCCGAACATCCAGCCATTTGAGGGGCAGCACGAAGCGCCAGAATTGCTGAAAGGGCCACTTTTGGTCCGGCGAGGCAACTTCGATTTTCTGGAAGCGGTCCAGGTAGTGACGCCAGGTTGGGTCTCCAGGCGAGGCGCGCTGGCCCCCGCCGGGGGGCAGGCAGATCACCTGAGAGGACCATCCCAGGTCGGCGAGCGTCGCCAGAGTGCGGGAAACCTGGATGGCCCTGGCGTTGAGTATGGGCGGCATGGCCCAGGACACGGCCAGCACGGCACAGTCTGTCATATCACCGGCTTTCGGGGGAGGTCTGGCGCGGCTGCCGGGGCGGGGGGCCGGGTTGGCGCGCGCTCGCAGCGCGCCCGGCGGGCCGCCCCTGGCCCCTTTGCTGCTCTGCTAGCCGGGCTGCCATGCGCGCATCCAAAGCTCCAGGATCAGTAAATTCCACAGGCGCTGCTTTTCCCTGGCCGATCCATCCCTGGCCAGGCCGCGCTCCATCTGCCTGCGGACCGCCTCCGGCTCCAGCCAGTGGGTGATGGCGGCCTCCGACGGTTGCAGCAGGCCAGTCGCCCACGGTTTGAGGCGGTCGCCGAGCCAGTCGTATACTGGCACAGGGAAGCCCTGCTTCTGCCGGGTGATGATGTCCTGTGGCAGGCGCGATGCGGCGAAGCGGCGCAGCACCCACTTGGTCTGGCCCCGCCCCTGGCCGTTGAACCTGACCTTGACGGAGGACGGCGCACGGGCTGCCCATTCCACCAGGCGGTAATCCAGGAACGGCACGCGCAGCTCCAGGGAGTTGGCCATGGTCATCCTGTCGGCCTTCATCAGCAGGTCTTCCACCAGCCAGGACTGGCAGTAGAGATACAGCGTGCGGTGCAGGGGGTCGCGGGTCTGCGGGCGCGCCATCTCCGCCCGCACCTGGGCCATCGAGTCGGTGCGGGGAGGCAGGGGACCCCGCCACAGCGCCCTTTTTTCCTCCGAGGAGAGGTAGTGGGTCATGTTGGGCGGGTAGCGCCTGTGCAGCTCGTCCAGCGGCAGGTTGGCTTTCTGCAGCAGATCGACGCGCCCAGGGGCCAGCAGGCGCGCCACGCTCACGGCGACATCCTGCCGCAGCCAGCGCGGCAGGCGTTGGAAGGGGCGCATGAGGTTCCAGGCGCGCACGGTCCAGTCGAAGTGATACCCCGCCAGGATTTCGTCGCTGCCCTCCCCGGACAGCACCACTTTCACCGTTTGCCGCGCCAGGCGGGAGACGTAGTACAGAGGGACGGAGGCCAGGTCTGCCAGTGGCTCGTCGGTGTAGTGCACGAAGCGGGGCAGGAAATCCAGGAACTCCTGCTCACCGATGACGACCTCGTGGTGCTCGGTGCCGACGGCCTCCGCGACGAGCCGGGCGAAGGGGCGCTCGTCCGTGGCCCGCGAGTCCTGGAAGGCAACGGAGAACGAGTTCAGGCGGGCATTGTGCACGGCGGCGATGGCGGCGGCCACCGCGCTGGAATCCAGGCCGCCGCTGAGCAGGATGCCGACCGGCACGTCGGCGATCAGGCGCAGGCGCACGGCATCCAGGAACAGGGCTTCGAACTCCTCCAGGTATGCGGCGTCGTCCTTGTCCGGCACATCGTCGGCATAGGGGATGTCCCAGTAGCGCTCCAGGGCTGGCTCTGGCCGGTCTGGGGAGAGGGTCAGGGTGTGGCCGGGGGGGAGCTTGTGGACGTGCAGCCAGATCGTCTCCGGCTGCGGCACGTAACGGAAGGTGAGGTAGTCCCACAAGGCCTGCGGGTTGAGGCGGCGCTCCACGTAACCGCTGGCCAGCAGGGCCTTGATCTCGGAGGCAAAAAGCAGGCGACGACCGTCCCAGTAATAGTAGAGCGGCTTGATGCCCAGCCGGTCCCGCGCCAGGAACAGCCGGCGGGCGCGGCCATCCCAGATGGCAAAGGCGAACATGCCGTTGAGGCGGTGCACGCAGGCCGGGCCGTCTTCCTCGTACTGGTGCAGGATGACCTCGGTATCCGAAGCGGTGGAGAAGCGATGCCCGCGCGCTTCCAGGACGGGTCGCAGGTCCTGGTAGTTGTAAATCTCGCCGTTGAAGACGATCTGCAGGGAGCCATCTTCATTGGCGATGGGCTGCCTGCCCCCGGCCAGGTCGATGATGCTCAGGCGGCGCATGCCCAGCCCGGCCCGGTCGTCCGCGAAGTATCCGTCGTCGTCAGGGCCGCGATGCGTGATCGGGTCGCACATGCCGCGCAGCAGCGGCAGCCGCTCCTCTGGGGGCAGGTCCAGGTTCACATAGCCGACGATGCCACACATCGCCTGTTACCTCTCCGCCGTAATCCACAGGCTCCAGCCCCAGCGGCGGGCCAGCGCCTTGAGCAGCGGGCGGGGCAGGAGGGCGCCCAGTTGGGGGGCCATAAGGTTCAGGACGGCGGGCACGTCCGTGCCCAGAACTTTGACCCGGACGTTGCGGAATCGGGCGAACAGATCGTCGGTTACCTCGCGCTTCGTCACCGGCCAGGTGTGCGGGTTGCCCTCCTGCTGCATGCCATCGGTGTAGCGGCTGGCCAGGCCCAGCGGATCGAGGAAGGCGCTCTCCAGGTTCAGGTAACCCTCCAGGTATTGGATGACATAGCGATGCCGCAGCGAATGGCGGTGGTAAAGCATCACCCCCACGGCCCCGCCGGGCCGCAGAACGCGGCGCAGCTCCTCGATGGCCTGCCTGATTCCCGGCGTGTGGTGCAGCACGCCCCAGGAATAGACATACTCGAACGCGCCATCCGCAAAAGGCAGCGCCTCCGCGTCGGCCTCGCAGATGTTTCCCGCCAACCCGTACAGCGCAAAGCGCTGCCGTGTCTGGGCCACGGCCACCGGGTTCAGGTCCACTGCCGTGACCCGCGCGCCCTGCTGCGCCCAGTTCATGGCCATGCACCCCATGCCGCAGCCGACCTCCAGCACGGGCCTGCCCCGGTAGCGGGCGTAGTCGAAGATTCGGGCGAAGCGCCCCTCCGGGCTGTGTAGCGGCCTGTTCCAGGCATAGAAGGTGGCGTCTGCGGCTTCGAAGAACGCGCGCGAGCCAAGGTCTACCTGGTAGGTTGCGCCGTCCTGGGCACGGTAGCGGGTCTGGCCGTGCGTGGCGGCGTAGGTCATGGGGTTGTCGGCCCACCAGTCTCGAATGGTCCGCTTTTTCTCGCTGCCGAAGTGCCTGTTCATGCGCTTTGCCCCATCGTTCTCACGCGCCTGAGCGCGGCCCGCAGCGCGTCGTACAGCGCCAGCAGTGTCGCGCTCAGGACCAGGGTCGGGGCGAGGACCAGCTCCGGCAGGAACGTGTTCGCCAGCAGGCGGCGTTGCCGCAGCGCCCGATAGACTCCCTCATCCCAGGCAAAGACCCGCCGCCGACCGTTGATCACCAGCCGGTGAGGAATGCCCAGCCGGGCCAGCAGGCGTTCCGTGCGCTCCCAGCCCGTGCCGATGGCGTCCGGATACAACAGGATCAGCGCGTCTGGACGGGACTGCTGTTGGGCGGTGACGAAGTCCGGTGGCAGGGAGGCCAGCCCCTCCGGCCCGACCCAGATGCGGTGAAATGCGCCCCGCAGGTGCTCAGGCACAGTCAGCGCGGGGTCGAGCAACAGGTCGATCTGCGCGCCGGGGGCCTGCTTGCTCAGCAGGTCCAGCGCCAGGGAGAGCATGTAGGTCGTCCCGCGCGGGGCCGCCCGCAAATACTGCATCTGAGATTTCCACAGCAACGCCTGTTGCAGCCTGCCCAACCGCCTGAAGTCGAACTGCCCCACCGGTTTCCCGGCGATACGCCTCTCCCAGCCTGGATGGATGCGCGTCGGCTGGAGCACGCACAGCACGCGCTCCACCCCCACAGCGGGGAGGGCAGCAGGAGGTTGTGGCGCTGGCCCTGTGCTCATGGTTGGCCCCTGATCATGGCGAGCAATTCCGCGTAGTGCAGCGTGGGAATCTGGCGCGCAACAACGTGCTCGATGGCCTGCCGGAATGCCTCACTCTCCGCCACATGCGCCGGGTCCACATAGTAGTTCAGCACCCCAGGGATGCGCCGTGCCAGAAGCCGGTCCACCGTGTGGATAAACGCCTGGCTGTACTGGCCCTTCAACACCCTGTCCTGAGGGCTGCGCAGGTAGGACCACGAGTCGAACACCCTGAACGGCTGGCGGTACGTCCCGGACAGGGGTATCTCCCACAGGCCGCCCACGTCAAAAACCGGCCCACGCCGCATGGCGAAGTGCGGCATGGTGGAGGTCGAATAATGATAGCCCAACTCCCGCAGCGTGTCATATTGCAGCCGGAGCTGCGCCGGCTGCTGAAACAGGCCGAAGTGCGGGGCGCGAAAACCCACGGGGGGGCGACCGATCACGTCGGCAACGATGTGGTGCCCCCGCCGGATGTCTGCCGCCACATCCTGGGGGGGCATTGCGTGGTAAAAGGTGATGCTCCAGTAGCGGCCTCCGCGCCACTCGGTGTGTGGGAGCGCCCCATGGTTGAGGAACGCCGCGCCATCCGCTGCCAGGCGGCGGTAGCGCGCCGCGCTCTGTTGCAGCGTCTCCCCCGGCACGGCATAGGTCGTCTTGATGCCCCGCTCTCGCAGCCAGGGATCGAGCTGGATGGCCGCCTCTGCGTCTTGCGGCGTGTCGCAGTCGAAGGAGAGGATGAGGTAGAGGCGGTCCAGGCCCAGGCGGCGCGCCTGCCGGGCATAGGAGGGCCAGTACAGACGTGCCAGGGCCGGGTTGGCGACTTTGCCCGCGATGCGCTTGAGCATGAGCACCTTCAAGTCCTGGTTGCCGGCTGCATGGTCTCGCCTGCCAGCAGCCGCTTGTACAGGTGGACTGTTTGCGCCTCCGTGGCCTCTGGGGACCACTTCTGCAGGGCATAGGCGCGGGCGGCGGCGCCCAGGCGGCGGCGCAGGTCGGGGTCATCCCGTAATGCCTGGAGGCCCTGCTGGTAGCCTGCCACCGTGTCTTCCACTTTAAGGTAATAGTCCGCGTCCAGTTCCTCAGAGAGGGGGGGCTGTCGCCAGTTGTGCACGATGGGCAGCCCCACCAGCGCCGCTTCCATCACGGTCTTGCTGATTCCGTAGCTGAGCGAGTTGAAGACGTAGGCGTCGAAGGTGTGGAGCAGCGCCATCAGCTCCGGGTTGGGCACGCTCCGCTTGAAGGTGACCCGCCCGGCAATGCCCAACCCGTCCGCCAGCGCCACCAGCTCATCGTGCAGGTTGCCGTTGCCGTAGAGGTGCAGCTCAACGCCATCCAGCCCGGCAACCGCCCGCACGATGTTCCTTGGGTCTTTCACCTCGCTATCCTGGCGGCCCACACACACGCAGCGCAGGACGCCGTCTTTCAGCGCGTAATCGTCCTTAGGGATCGCGCCCAGCCCGACGACGTTGTAGATCAGCGAATAGTTGCGCACTCCGCGTGGCTCAAGGTCGCGTCGGATGGGAGCGTAGACGATGATGAAATGGTCGATGGCGTGCAGGTGCTTTTCTGCCACGTCTCTCCAGCGACGGAAGGCGAACTTGTGGGGCAGTGTGTGGCATCGCTGCGCGTGATCCTCCAGGTTGCTGTGCAGGGAGACCACCGCCGGGACGCCCAGGGCCATCCGCAGCCGCGCGACGAGATAGGTGTGGACGTGCAGGCCGTGCGCGCGAATGAGGTCCGGCTGAATCTGCCGCGCCAGGGCGACGCCCCGCCTGACCCATTCTTGCAGCAGAAGGGGCTGCCAGCCCAGCGTGCGCACAAAGGAGGGAAGGGGCAGGTTGTGCAGGTGCAGGCGGGCGCTGCCGACGGTCATCTGGAGGCGTTCTGCATCGGGCCTGTCGTTGTTGGTCAGCAGGATGTGCACCTCGTCAAACAGATCGCCGGGGTTGTAGTAGCGAGGCGGATACTCGCCTTTGTCCAGGATGACGGTGATGCTATCCGGGACGACCACCAGCAACGTTCTGCCGGTCATGTGTCTTTTCTCGCCATGAAGTAGATGGTGAGCTTGAACGGATTTCGGAAGTTAAGCCGGAACGCCAGCCTGAGGAACGCCAGCACGCGCCAGCGCTCCAATCTCCTGTGGAGACGCCGCATTGCGTCCGATTTGATCAACTCAGGCTGCTCCAGTTTCAGCGCTGCCGGGTTTCCGACCACGCTAAAACCTGTCTGCCGCAATGCGCGCAGGACTCCCCAGTTGGTGACATAGTAGATGCTCTTCTGGAAGAAATCGGGCCGCCTGCCGAGCGCCCGCAGGTAGGCACTGGCCAGCGGACGGGGCAGGAGCGGCAGCCACGGGACGCGATAATGCGCTTCTCGCCGGAAGGCCAGGTAATTGGGCGCGATGCCGATCAAGATTCCCCCCGGCCTCAGCAGCCGATGCGCTTCCCGGAGGAGTTGCCGGCAGTCCGGCACGTGTTCCAGCAGGTTCCAGGCGGTGATCACATCGTAAGACTCGGCAGGGAGGCCGGTGTGTTGCGCATCTCCGTGCAGGTACACGGCTTCAGGGTCCGCTTCCGGCGCTTCGATGGCCAGCCGCTGCCGGGCGAACTTCACCTGGAAGTCCCCCATGTCCAACCCCTGGGCCTCGAACCCGGCCTGGCGGGCCGCCAGGACGAACGAGCCAAACCCACAGCCCAGGTCTAGCAGGCGCCGGCCCTCCTGCAGGGCGAGCAACGGGTGTATGCTCGCCAGCAAATCTTGACTGAAGGGCAGCAACACATACTGTCTGAAGTGGTTGGCCAGCGCTTCCTCGTCAAAAACGCCCGCGTATTCGCGGCGCAGGTAGTCCCTGGCCTCCTGGTACAGCGCATCCAGGGTATGGCTCACCGTTGTGGACATTGGCTGGGCCGGGACTCATACTGCCGGGTCGGTTTTGGCGAAGACGATCCCGATCACGCTGGCCCAACGCGGGAATCGCTGGCCAAGCCCCATGCCCAGGGCCGACTGCCCCCTGATGAGGTAGAGAGACCCGTACCCCAGGTTGATGGTGTGCCCGAAAAACCCCACGGCGCGCAGGCCGATTCCCTGCCCCATAGCCACCACCTCGTCGATTGTGTACTCCGCAAAGTGCAGGGGGTCGATCATCCGTAGCGGCCTGCCCAGCAGCAGCCGCAATCGATTTTGCGCCCGCAGGCGGTTCGGCGTCACCACGGCCACATGGCCGCCCGCCGCCGCCTGGGCGGCGCAGCGAGTGAGGAACTCCTGGGGCCGGGAGACGTGCTCCAGCACCTGAAAGGACGCGACCAGATCGAAGCGCCCCAACCCCCCGCTTTGCTCCTCGTCGAAGATATCCGCCACGTATCGCTCAACGCGGGGATGGGGGTAATGGGTGCTGGCCTGCTCGATGCTCTTTTCCGAGTAGTCGATGCCGACCACACGCTCAACGCCCGCATGCCGGGCAAACTGCACATCGTGGTAGCCACAGCCGCAGCCGACATCCAGCACGCGCTTCGGCGGCGCAGGGAGCAGGCGCAGAATCTCCTGCACTTCAAGCTGGCGGACCCGGTCCCAGTGGGGGCTGAGGTAGGTTTCCCAGTCCTGGGTGATCAGCCTGTCGAAAAACGCCCGCTGATCCTCAAGATATCCTGTGTCGCCGTGCTCCTGGTGTGTCTTGGACAATGCTGTTCCCTGCAAGCGTGGGCCTCTGCGCCCTGTCAGGCGTGGGCGAGCACCCGCCGGATGCTGAAGCCGTTGACGGTGAACAGGACGATACCATAACATGCCGCGCCCAAAGCGACAAGGGCCAGCAGGTGGGGCAGGTCATCGGCTCCCTGGCTGTGGGCCACCCCGACGATGACCGACATGGCCGCCGCGCTGAGCAGGTATTTGCCCGTGGCGCGCAGGTCGTAGAGGTTGGTCAGGTGGTAGCCGTAGGCCGCCACGCGCCGGAAGAGCAGGACATCCAGCAGCACGTAGGTCACGCAGGTGGTGAGCGCCGCCCCCCAGATGCCCAGCGCGGGAACCAGCGCCACGTTCAGCCCGATGTTCAGCGCCCCAGCGAGCACGGTGATGTTGCGGAGGAACTTCGGCTCGTTGTGCAGGTACACCAGGTAGTGCGTGGTGGCGGCGAACTGGTCGGAGAACAACCCCACGATGATCAGGCCGAACAACAGCGGATGCACGGCAAAGGCCGCCGTGCCCAGGATGCGCAGCAGGTCGCTGGACAGGATCGTCAGCCCGAACAGAGCGGGGATGCCGACCAGCAGGTAGGCGCTGGTGTAGCGGCGGCAGACGGCGGCCAGCCCACCCACGTCCCCGTTGTTCTTGTAGGTGGCCATCAGGGGATAGAGCGGCCCCCAGAAGGGCATGGCCAGCACGCCGATCAGCCCGGCCAGGGTGTATGCCGCACCGTAAACGCCCACCTCGCTGGCGCTCATGAAATAGCCGATGACGGTGCGGTCGCCCAGGCTGAGCATCCAGGTGCTGATGCCCATGACCACGATAGGGATGCCGAACTGGACCATGGCGGCCAGCTCAGCCCTCGGCATCAGCCGGGTTCGGAGGCGTATCTCGCCTGCCCGCCAGAAGTACAGCGCCATGAGCAGGATGGTGGCCCCCTTGACCAGCAGCATGGCCTGCACCACCTCCAGCAGGCCCCCGCCCGCGCTGAAGACCAGCACAACGCCCCCCACATAGGCGGCGGTCTGGGCCACCTGGAACACGGAGTAGGCCATGATCCGCAGGCGGGCGCGGTAGTAGTCCGTGAGCAGCCGCTCGACGGCGGCCACCACGATGAGCAGCGCCGACCAGCGGATGACCGTAGTGGCCCAGGCCACCTTGACGAACAGCGCGTTCAGCAGCGGGGCGGCCAGGATCACGGCGGCGGCCAGCGCAAGGGATACCCCGACGCTCAGCAGCAGCGTGGAGGCGAAGCGCGCGCTGGTGTAGGCGGCATCGGTATTGCCCGCCACGACGCGCACCACGCTGAAGCCCAGCCCCAGCGTCGCCACCGGGACCAGGATGTTGTTGATGGTCGTGATCTGGGTCTGCACCCCGTAGCCCTCGGTGCCCAGGTAGGTGGTGAGCAGGGGGAAGGTGATAAAGGTGGAGGCCCTGGCGGCGAATTCCGCGCCAAAGCGGAAGAGGATGAAAAGGTAGCTCCTAGGAAGCCGCATGGTGGGTTCAGGCTGTGGCGGGTCCGGCGCGCAGGGCGTTGATGATGCGCTGCACGTCCGCCCTGCCCAGGTGCGGGCCAACGGGTATGGCGAAGGTGGCCTGCCACCGCTCTTCGGCCCTCGATACGTCCCCCCGGCGGAAATGGGCGAAGGGCGGGCGCAGGTGCAGCGGCGTGTAGGTGCTCTCCACCTGCACCCCGTGACTGCGCAGCCGCCGTTTGATCTCCGCGGCCAGCGCCGGGCCGTCGGCAGCGGTGACGATGAACTTGGTGAAGATGTGGTCGGCGGGTTCGGGCGGCAGCAGCCCGGCTTCGGCCCACACGCCAGACGCCAGCAGGGCCTGGGCATTGGCCTGGCTCCGCCCGATGATCTCCGGGTGGCGGCGGACCTGGGCCAGGGCCAGGGCGGCTTCCACGTCGGCCATGCCGTGGACCGGGTAGTCGTAGCGTTCGATGCCGCCCTGGTGGTGAAGCGCGCCTGCTTCGTCCGCTTTTGCGCGGCGCAGCTTGCCGGCCTGTTGGGCCATGACGCTCAGCGGAAAGGTGACCCGTTGCAGGCCGTACTTCCAGGCGAAGCGCCACAGCCGCGCGCGGACCCGGCCCGCGCTTTCCTGGGGCAGGGCGCGGCCCCGGCAGTAGGCGATCACGGCGGGGTCGTCTGTGATGAGCATGCCGCCGCCCGGCCCAAACAGGGTTTTGCCCAGCCCGAAACTGAGGACCCCTACGTCGCCGAGCGTCCCGGCCCACCTGCCGCCGACCCGCAACCCGAACGCCTGACAGGCATCGTCGATCACCTTCAGGCCCCGCTGTCGGGCCAGGTCCAGCAGCTCCGGCATCTCCCGGCCAAACTTGCCGCCCAGGTGCGGGAAGATGACCACGCGGGATTTGTCCGTCAGCGCCCGGCGGACGCTTTCCACGCTGACGTTGAAGGCGTCGTCCATGTCAACCAGCACAGGCTCCAGCCCGGCCTTGACCACCGGGGTGAGGACGCCGGTGCAGCCGAAGGTCGGCACGATCACCTCGCTGCCGGGCGGGAAGCGCCAGGCCTCCAGGGCGACCTGGATGGCGCTGCGGCCCAGGTTGGTCGCCAGGGCGAACCGCGCGCCGGTCAGGCGGCAGACCTCGCTCTCCAGGTCCTGCACCGCCGAGGGGAACCCGCCGCCGGCTAATGCGCGTGCCACCATCCACCATTCCGCCGCCTTCCAGAAGGGGTGCACGGCGTGCAGGGTGCGCAGCAGCAAAACGTGGGCCGTCGCCTTCGCCAGGTAAAGGGATTGATCCATGCGGTCACGCTCGCTGGCAGATGAACATGTGGCGGAAGGCCAGGTAGCGGAGCGGCCAGCTCCCGCTGATCCATTCGTCCAGCAGCCGACCGCCGACCTGGCGGCCCATGATCCGCTTCCAGAACGGGCCGGACAGGGGATAGAGGAAGAACAGCGGGCGCGGCACCCCGTACATAGTAAGCAACTGAAAGGTGCGCCGCTCTACAACGTCGAGGCCCGCCTCCCGCAGGTAGCGGAACATGTGGCCGTAAGGGATGTGAAACGGCCTGGCCCAGTTGGCCCGCCTGTGCTGCACCAGGCAGACCACCGTGTTGAGGCTGTACAGGTTGCCCAGCTCCAGCGCGGCGTACCCGCCCGGACGCAGCACGCGCCCCACCTCCCGAATGGCCGATCTTACTCTGGAGACATGGTAGAGCGCGGTGTAGGAATAGACGAAGTCCACGCTGCGCGGGGCGAGGGGCAGCTCCGCCGCGTCCGCCTCAAGCAGGCACAGGTGGGCGGGCCACCGCCCCTGCAGGTTGCGCCGGAAGCCAGCGAGCATGTTGGCGCTGTAATCGACGCCGATGGCGCTGCGGACCCGGTCCAGCACGGGGATGAGGTAGGAGCCTGTGCCGCAGCCCAGGTCCAGCACGTCCCTGCCCGTGCCGTACCGGTCGATCAGGGAGAAGCGGAAATCCACCATCCAGCGGTCGTAGGCGGTTCGTGGCTGGAGGCGCACGTTGTGGTCGGAGTAGTATTTATTGTAGATTTCGCGGTTGATGTCCGGCGTCACCGCAGACCCTTCAGAAACGTCGCTGCGCTGTGCGTTTTGCTTCTGGTGATGATCCGCCCCCGATAGTAGGGGTACAGCTCGCCGCCAAAGCTGCGCTTGAAGTCGTTAAGGCCCTTCAGCTTGCCCCCTTGCAGGTGGGGGAAGGCCTCTCCGGTCTCGTACCAGGCCAGCCCGTGCCGGATCATCCACTGCATCGCGGTCCACTGAAGCAGCGAGTTGGCCTCCACGGCCAGCCCCTGGGTGCTGGCCGCGCCGGTCCAATATATCGCAGCCGCTTTATAGACACCAAAATTCTCGGCCCCCACCACGCTCCCTCCCCACTCGGCGAAAAAGACACGCGCATAGCCGTGCGGCAGAAAGTCCCGCCAGATGGCGGCGAAGTACGCCCTGGGGTGTGGGGAGACCCCCGTGCGGTGGTAGGTCTGGCAGTGCAGATCGTAGTAGGTGTCCAGGTCTTCAGGCCGGTCGGCGGGGCGCACGCGCACGCCGCTCTTCTCCGCCTTGCGGATGGCCGTGCGGGCGCGTTTTTCCAGCCTCTGCCACAGGATGTCCTCGCCCACCCGCAGGTCCACCACCCAGGTCTGCGTCAGTGTGTTCTCACAGCCCATCTCCAGGAGCGGGTTGACGCGCGGGCAGCGCTCTCCCCGGTAGGCGGGGGCCATGGGGGACAGCGCGAAATTGACTTCCACGCAATGGTGGCGCGCGGCCAGGCCCAGCGCGTGGTCCCGGATGAAGTCCAGCAGCTTCTTGCGGTGCCTGCGCCCCAGGCCGTTTTGCAGCGCCGGCCCCCCCGTCGATTGCAGGGTGCGCCAGGGCCACAGCCGCAGGAACTTCCCCGTGCTGAGGTGGAGCGGCACCACCGCCAGGATGGCGTCTCCGGCTGCCTCGTCACAGACGGCGAAGCTGAGGTCCTGCCGCCCCCAGGTGGCGAGCGCGTCCTGGAGGTCGTAGCGATGCCACAGCCAGGCTTCGTCGGAGGCCTCGACGAAGGCATCCCATGCCGGTTGACCGACCTCCTGGCGCGCCACGGCTTTCATGGATTCCCTTAGATTCCCTTTCGGTGCGTGGCTCCCGGCTGCTGCTCCTCTGCTTGCCGGGGGCGGACATCCATAAGAATCGCGCCAGGGGACACCGGGTTCACCTGCACTTGCAGCGCAGGTGCAAGTGTCAGCCCGGTGGGGAATGGCGCCTGCCCCCTCAGGGCAATTGCATCAAACTTGAGCGAGCACTTGAAGCAGAAAGTCGTTATCCAGTCCCGCCTTGAAGCGTTTACCTTTGGTACTGGTCTTCTTGCGGGTCGGTGTGTGTTTGAGCAAGTTCAAAGCGATGCGGCGCAGGACCGTGAGGTTTTCGGCCGAATGGTCCATGCGATTACGGGCTGCATCCTCATGGAACACCACATACAGCACCCAATGCAGACTGTTTTCGATGGCCCAATGGTGGCGTGAGCAGGCCAGAATCCGTTCGGCATCAGCAGGCAGACTGCTAATGTAGAGTTGCGTTTGTACGGTCAGTTGGTCACCGACGCGCCGTTCGCGACGGACCAGAGCAATGGAGCGCAGCTTGGTCCAGCCGTCATAGTGGCGAATGTACTCAAAAGCCTGTGGGTCGTCGATAGCCCAACACTCCCTGATTTCAATCCGCCCGTGTCCCTTGTTAACCGTTTGGGCATATGTATGGGGCGTGTGCTCGAAATTGGTTTGCTGGGCGTAATCAAACCAATCCTGAAGATCTGTTTGCAGGCGTCCCTGATTACCTTTGACCGGCAGCACATAGTCGGCACCCCGTTCAACAATCAGTCGGGCAATGTCTTTCTGGCAACCCATGGCATCCAGGGTGACAATGCAGCCTTTCACATACAATTGTTCCAACAATTCAGGGACTGCGGTGATTTCGTTGGATTTCGCAGCGGTCTTGAGTTGTCCTAACACCAGACCATTCTGCTGCGCCCAGGCACTGACCACGTGAATCGCCTCCTGACCCGTGGCCTGGTCATAGCTGCGCCGGATGGTTTTGCCATCGATAGCGATAATATCCCCTTTCGTCACCGTGAATACCTGCTTGACCCAGCGATTGAAGTGCTGTTGAAACGCCCTGGCATCCAATTGTCTGAATACCCGCCCAAACGTGTCGTGGGAGGGGATGCCATTCGGCAGTTCCAGAAATTGGCGGAGCCATGCCTCTTTTGCTTCCCCAAACATCTCAACTTCTACCCACCCTTCCGCTCCGCAGATTGTTGCACAGATCGCGATAACGATGATATCGATCAACTTGTGCGCTGTCCGTCCGACTACCCGCGGGTCTTCCAGGTCGGCAAATACCTGCTGGATACTGATTTCGTTCTGGTTCATGCTGGCCTCGCTGTCTGCTTTGCTGTGCGTAGACCATCATAGCCTCATTTTGATGCAATTGCCCTGCCTGCCCCCTGCTTGACACTCGAACGCCTGTACGGTATATTCTAACCTGATACGGTCGGCACAAACAACGCCCAGAAGGATAATAGCCTCAAGGCGCGCCGATGCGGCTCTTTAACAACTTCGGGTTGGCGGTTGCAGCGGGAAGGCCGCTGCGTAAAACCTGGACCGCATCTAAGAGAGAACCTCCTCTCAGGCCCGGACCGGGCCTTCAGGGCGTAACGTGGAGCGCTGGCTCGTGCGTGCCCTGAGAAGCTCCCCGCTTTAGCGGGGAGAGTGGTCACCATAACACCCGCATGGCCGGGCATGCCAGGATCAGGATAGGCCGCCACCCGCTTTTGAAGCGCCCCGTCCCGGTGGGGTACAATGGCTCCCTGCCGCAGCGAAGACTCTGGAGGCGGACCAAGCCATGCTCGCAGTCCGGCAGCCATGAACATCCTGGCCATCCTGCGCCTGGGCGATGCCAAGGCCCCCGATCACCTGATTCCACTGCTGGAGAGTCCGACCGTGCGGCGTCTTTTCCTGGTGCGCCACGCGCCGGTGGATATCCGCTCGGATAAGCTGGTGCAGGTCATCCATGACGCCGGGCTGGGCAGAGGGGCCGCCGGGCGGCAGACCGCCGCCCAGCTCAAAAACCTGTGGCTGTGTTTCTTCAACGGCCTGCGCGTGGCCCGGCGGGAGCGGCCCGATGCGGTTGTGGCCTTCAATTTCGTGCCCTACGGGGTCATCGCCTGGCTGGTGGCCCGGCTGGGGGGGAGCAGGGCCGTCGCCTCGCTGATCGGGTCGGATTACAACCGGCATCTGCGCTCGCGGTGGTATGGCCCTTTGCTGTGGGCCGTCCTCCGTGGCTGCGACCGGGTGACCGTCTTCGGCGAGGAGGCCAGGGCGGGGCTGGTCCAGCGTGGCCTGCCGCCGGACCGCGTCTTTGTTCTGCCCCACACGGTGAACACCGAAGTGTTCAAGCCCGGCCCCGGCTCGCCGGATGTCGATCTGATCTATGTGGGCAACCTGAACCGGCTCAAGCGGGTCGACCTGGTGCTGCACGCGCTGCGGCAAGTGCGCGAAAAACGGCCAGGGACCACGCTGCTGGTGGTGGGGGACGGTCCTGAGCGGCAAGCCCTGGAGGCGCTGGCGGAGGAGCTGGGCCTCCGCCAGGCCGTGCGGTTCCACGGCTGGTCGCAGCGGGTGGTGGAGCAGTTGTGGCGGGCGCGGGTCTTCGTCAGCCTCAGCGAGGCCGAAGGGCTGCCGATGGCCGTCCTGGAGGCGCTGTGCACCGGCCTGCCGGTCGTCGTCACCGATGTAGGGGCCATCCACACCGTGGTCCGCGATGGCGAGAACGGCTACCTGCTCCCCTCCCCGGCGGACCCCGCCCTGGCCGCAGCGCGCATCCTGCGCCTGCTAGAGGACGCCGCGCATTACGGGCAGCTTCGGCAGGCCGCGCTGCGCGCCCGCCAGATGCACGGCTACACGCACACCACCCAGGCCTGGGAGCGCATTCTGGCCGGGCTGCGCTAGGCTGGCCGGGCTGTTCCCCGGTTACGCGGGCAGGATAGGGTAGGTGCTGCCGCCGTGCGGGAAGACCAGCACGCTGGCCTGCTGCGGGAATCGCCGCCGCGCGATGGCGATGCCCTCCTCGACCGACTCCACGAAGCGGATGAACGGGAGATTCTGGCGAACCTCCGCAGGGATGGTGGGGGCGTAGGCCAGCAGGGTGGCGTGCCGCATGGCCTGCAAGGCGAAGTAAAGGAAGAAGCGGTCCTCCTCCCCCATGCTCCTGAGCCGCAGCCTGGGAACCAGCGGGAGCAGCAGAGGGGCCACCAGCTTCAGCCCGTTGCGGCCCAGCGGCAGCCGGCGGTTGGCCAGGCCGAACACGCCCACGCCTTCCTCCGCCCGGATGAGGGTGAGTTGCACGCCGCCCCGGCGGACGGCGCGGATGGTGTTGGCGGCGGCCTTGACCCCCTGGCGCAGGTCCTGGTCCATGGGATGCGAGGCGGTGATGAGCACGTCGGCCAGGCGGGGGACGCTGACCCCGTAGATTTGAGCGCTGGTGCTGACCCCGGCGCGGTGGGCGTCGATGGGATGCCCGGCCACGACGCGCACGACGTGCAGGGCGCTGTTCAGCACGGCGTTGACGATGAAGACAGGCGGCCTGAGCAGGCCGCACGCCTCCTCCAGGTCCAGCCGCATCGGGTTTTGCTCAATCGGCTGCCCCACGCTGTTGAAGGTGGCGGGCTGGCAGTTGAGCGTGTGGTTGTGGGCGATGGTGGCCCGGCCTGCCACGCCGGGCACGATGTTCTTGTAGCCGCCGCCGAAGCTGGCGATGATGTGCGGTTCGATGCAGCCGATGGAGATAACCAGGTCTGCCCCGGCCACGGCCCGGTTCACGTAGACCGGCGTGCCCCTTTGGGTAGTGCCCAGCAAGGCCAGCCCTTCCGGGTCGTCGGGGTCGTGTGTGGCGATCTGGAGGCCGGGCACGTACTGGCCGCCGACGCGCCGCGCGATCTCCTCCTCGCTCATCGGGCGGTGAACCCCCAACGCCACGACCAGGGTCACCTGCTCCAGGCTGGCCCCGCCGCGCTCCAGCTCCGCCACGACTGCCGGCAGCAGGGCGGCAACGGGCGTGGGGCGGCTGTCGTCGTCGATCACCAGGGCGATGCGGGTCTGGGGGGAGACCATTTCCGCCAGGCGAGGCATGCCCAGGGGCTGGCCCAGCGCCTTTTCGGTCTCCTGCCGGATGTCTTCCACGCCGGGCAGGGGATTGGGGACCATCTCGGCGGTAAGGGACCACGTGCCCGGCAGGGAGACGGCCAGGCTGTCTTTGCCCCAGGGAAGCTGGACGGTGTGCGTGTGGTTCATGAGACCTGGTCCTGTGGCTGAGCGCCGCCGGGCTGCCTGTGAATGACGGTCGGCGCATTCGGCGTCGTTACAAGAGCAATGGGGGATGGGGAGACGCAGCCCCTGCGGGAATGATACGGGCCAACGCCGAAAGCTGCAAGCCGGGTCGGGGTTACCGGGCAGAAGGACGCCCTTTCCAGATAGATTGTATCCCCTTCTTCTTGCACGTTTCTAATGGTTTTCCGGGCCGGATTGGGTTATGCTGCGATTGCATGCAAGCACTACTGGCTCAAGGGCCTGGGTAGGATCATCAATCATGGCGCACATCGCAGACATCAACGACTTCTTGCGGGTGCTCAGCGCTTCGCACCTGCCGCAGGATGGCAACGGCCAGCGGGCGGAGCAGCCTCCGGCTGCGGGGGACCGCGACGGCGAGCTACTGGATGCCTATTCGCAGGCGGTGATCGGCGTTGTGGAGCGGGTCGGCCCGGCGGTGGTCAGCATTGCGATCAAAGGACGGCGGCGCGCGGAAGGGGCTGGCTCCGGCGTGATCTTTACGCCGGACGGCTACATTCTGACCAACGCCCATGTCGTGCGTTCGGGGTCGCGCCTGAGCGTCCGCCTGATGGATGGCCGCACCTACGAGGCCCAGGTGGTAGGGGTTGACACACCGACCGACCTGGCCGTGATCCACATCGACGCCAGCGACCTGCCCTATGCCGAGCTGGGCGACTCCGCCCTGCTGCGGGCAGGCCAGTTGGTCATTGCCATCGGCAACCCGCTTGGCTTCAGCTCCACCGTCTCCACCGGGGTGGTCAGCGCCCTGGGGCGCAGCATGCGCAGCCAGACCGGGCGGCTGGTGGAGAACATCATCCAGAGCGACGTGGCGCTCAATCCCGGCAGCTCAGGCGGCCCACTGGTGGACAGCCATGGACGGGTGGTGGGCATCAACTCGGCCATGATCCTGGGGGCGCAAGGCATCAGCTTCAGCATCCCCATCAACACGGCCAAGCAGGTCATCGGGCAGCTCATGACGGTGGGCCGGGTGCGGCGCGGCTACCTGGGTATTGCCGGGCAGAACCGCCCGCTGAACCGTAACCTGTCGCGCCGGCTGGGCCTGGAACAGGCGAGCGGCGTGGAAGTGCTCGGCGTTGAGCGGGACGGCCCGGCGGCGCTGGCCGGGCTGCGGGAGGGCGATGTGGTGCTGGCGCTGGGCGAGCAGCCGGTGGAGGGCGTGGACGACATCCACCGCTTTCTGGACGACTGGCCGATTGGCCGCCCGCTGCCGGTGAGGGTGCTCCGTGGCCTGGAGCTGCGCACGCTGGAGGTCACGCCGGGCGAGGCCCCCGGCTAGCGCGCAGCGGCGTCTGGCTCTGCCCTGGCGGGCCTGCGCCATAATCGGCGGCATGGTTGCAGCCGGAGCGGCCCCGCCGCCCCACGCACAAGGACCGGACAGCTTATGCACATCGACATGGATATCGTCTTCCCTGGCGGGGCGGATGAGGAGCGCGTCGATGCCATCATGGACGACCTGCGCATCCCCACGGGCGGCGAGGGCCAGCCTTCCCCCTTTGACCTCTTCCTGGCCTCCATCGGCACGTGCGCCGGGGTCAGGGTCCTGCGCTTTTGCCAGGAGCGGGGCATCCCTGCCGGGGATATCCGCATCCGGCAGCGCATGACCTACAACGAGGAGACCAGCAGGTTCGAGAAGATTGCGCTGGATATCCAGTTGCCGCCCGACTTCCCGGCCAAGTACCAGGAGGCCGTGGTCCGCGCCGCCCACAGTTGCGGGGTCAAGAAGCACCTGCTCACCCCCCCTGAGATCGAGGTGCGCCTGTCCACGCTGGCCGCTGACTGAACCGCCTGGGTAGCAAAGCCGCGCCAACCCGGTGGGGGTTGCGGTAAAATGAGCGTGCCATAACTCCGCCACAGCGAGGCACGCCGATGACGCGCTATGTGATCCGCCGCCTGTTGCAGGCCATCCCCCTCCTGTTTGCCATCTCTGTGCTGACCTTTGCCATTGTGGAGATCGCCCCCGGCGACGCGGCGCAGATGTACGTCGATCCGGATAAAGGGGCCGACCCGGAGTACATCCAGCGGGTGCGGCAAAGCCTGGGGCTGGACCAGCCGGTCTACGTGCGGTACGGGGCCTGGCTGGCCCGGACGCTGAGCGGCGACCTGGGCTTCTCCTTCCGCACACGCCGCCCGGTGGCCCTGGAGATCGGGGATCGCCTGCCCAATACCCTGTTGCTGGGCGGGGCCTCCCTGGCGCTGTCCCTGGTGATCGCCATCCCCATCGGCATCGTCTCAGCCCTCAGGCGCTATACCCTGCTCGACTACGTGTTGAGCACGCTGGCGCTGGTGGGCATCTCGGTGCCGGTGTTCTGGGTGGCTCTGCTGCTCGTGCAGGTCTTCTCCATCCAGCTCAACTGGTTCCCGGCGGTGGGGATGCACTCAGTGCGGGAGCATTACGAGGGGTGGGCTGCCGTGCTGGACGTGCTGCACCACATGATCCTGCCGACCGTGGTGCTCAGCCTGGCCCAGACGGCAAGCTGGTCCCGTTACCAGCGCTCTGCCCTGCTGGAAGTGCTGGGACAGGACTACATCCGCACGGCGCGGGCCAAGGGCGCTACCGAGCGTCGCGTGATCGGCCTGCACGCCCTGCGCAACTCCCTGATTCCGATGGTGACGCTGATCGGGCTTTCTGTGCCGACCATTGTGACCGGCGCGTTCATCACAGAGACGATCTTCGCCTGGCCCGGCATGGGGCGGCTGGGTGTGGAGTCGATCAACGGGCGAGACTACCCCATCATTATGGCCGTGACCATGCTCTCCGCCCTGCTGATTGTGGCCGGGAACCTCTTCGCCGATATCGCATACGCCTGGGTGGACCCAAGGATTCGCTATGAGTGAGTTGAACGGGTACGCCGCCCCTGCCGCGCTAGCCCGCCCGCAGCCCACGCCCCAGTGGAAGCTGATCTGGCGGCAGTTCCGGCGGCATCGGCTGGCGGTGGTCAGCGCCCTGCTGCTGATCTTCCTGGGGGTGGTATCCCTCTTCGCCGACTACGTGGTGCCCTACGACCCCAACGCCATCAACGCGGCCTATGCGCGGGGCAGGCCCCAGCCCCCGACGCCGGAACATCCCCTGGGCACGGACAACTACGGGCGAGATTACCTCTCGCGGGCGGTCGTGGGGATGCGGGTCTCGCTGGTGGTGGGGGTGACCGCCGTCGTCTTTCAGATCGCCATCGGGGTGACCATCGGGGCCACGGCGGGCTACTTTGGCGGCTGGGTGGATAACCTGCTGATGCGAATCACCGATGTGTTCCTTTCCATCCCAACCTTCTTTTTGCTGCTGATCGTCTCCGGCATATTCGGGGGGACGCTGCTGGCGCTGATCTTCCTGATCGGCGCGCTGAACTGGATGACGGTGGCCCGCCTGGTGCGGGCGGAGTTCCTCTCCCTGAAGGAGCGCGAGTTCGTGCTGGCGGCGCGGTGCATCGGCGTGCCGGGCTGGCGGCTGGCCACGCGCCATCTGCTGCCCAACGCCATGGCTCCCATCATCGTGGCGGCCACGCTCTCCGTGCCCTACGCCATCCTGACCGAGTCCGCGCTGAGCTTCCTGGGCCTGGGCGTGCCGCCCCCCCATGCCAGCCTGGGCAAGATGCTGGAGGAAGCGCAGCAATGGCTGCGCGCGGCCTGGTGGATCTGGGTCGTGCCCGGCGTGATCATCTCGGCCATCGTGCTGGCCTTCAACTTCGTGGGCGACGGCCTGCGCGACGCCTTTGACCCGCAGTTGCGGCGGTGAATCGCCCTGAGGGGGCTGGCCGGGCGGATTTCGGGTAGTTGGCACAAGGTAAGGGGGGAGGGGATGCGTTACAATTGAGTCACTGCCGTATGTCGTCGGGCTGAACGCCAACTCCCGGCTCTTTTTACAACCATAATTAAGGAGGAAGAAGATGCGCAAAGTTCTGTTGTTCGCAGTGCTTGCTCTTTTGCTGGCGGTTTCCTTCGCGCCCGTGCCGGGCCTGGCCCAGGGGGATGACTTCGTCTGCCCCACCAGCGGCGGCACCATGGTGACTACCTACGGGACCGACCCGCGCACGCTCAGCGGGCTGTACGCCAACGACGGTAACAGCCTGTTCGTGGTGACCTTTATGGCGGAGCCGTTGATCCTCGGCGGCGAGAACTGGGGCGACCGTATCGAGCCTGCCCTGGCCGAAAGCTGGGAGATTTCCGAGGACGGCCTGGTCTATACCTTCCATCTGCGCCAGGGCGTGAAGTGGCACGACGGCACCGAATTCACCGCCGAGGACGTGCTCTTCACCTTCGAGGCCGTGCTGCTGGAGGAGAACGCCATCGACTGGCGGCCCAACCTGATGCAGGGCGACCAGCCCATGCAGTTCGAGGCGGTGGATGACTACACCGTGCGCGTGACGCTCAATGAGCCGGACGCCACCGTGCTGACCGCGCTCAGCATCCCGATTGTGCCGGCCCACGCCTTTGACAGCGTCAACATGCTGGACGCGCCCTACAACACCAACCCCATCGCCACCGGCCCCTTCAAGTTCGTGGAATGGAACACCGGGGAGAGCATTATCCTGGAGGCCAACCAGGACTACTGGCGCGGCGCGCCCTGCCTGGACCGCATCGTGATCCGCTTCATTGAAGGCCCGGACAACACGGCTAACGCTCTGCTGGCCGGTGAGCTGGACTTCGCCCGCGTGGACGGCGCGGATGTTACGCCCTTCCAGGACAACCCGGACTTCGAGATGGTCACCGCACCCCGCGACCTGATGCGCTACGTGGGCTTCAACGTGCAAAGCCCCATCTACAGCGATCCGGCGGTGCGGCGGGCGCTGGCCGTGGGCCTGGACCGCCAGGCGATCATCGACATCGCGGCGGGCGGCTACGGCGTGCTGGCCGACTCGGTCTTCAACAGCGCGGTGTTCATGTACGAGCCGGGCCGCAACGAGCCATACCCCTACGATCCGGAGCTGGCGCAGGAGATGCTGGCCGAGGCCGGGTGGACCGACAGCGATGGCGACGGCATCCTGGACAAGGATGGGCAGCCCATGGCCATGCGGCTGGTCTACGCCGGGTACTGGTCGCTGATGCAGGCCATCGCCCCGGTGGTCTACGATAACTGGCGCGCGCTGGGCGTGGACGTGCAGCTCACGCCGCTGGACGAGGCCGCCTCCTACGAGGAAATCTACGACAACACCAGCCCGCAGAAGCCCTACGACGCCATGCTGGGCGGCTGGGGCCTCTTCGGCCCGGAGCCGGACCACTACCGCAACTACCTGGCCAGCGAGACCGGCTTCTTCGCCTACAACAACGCGGAAGTGCAGGCCCTCTTTGAGCAAGGACGCCGGGAGACCGACCCGGAGAGGCGCTACGAGATTTACGCTCAGATCGATGCGCTGCTGTGGGAGGACCTGCCGATGATCCCCATCTACCAGGCCATCGGCGCGTGGGCCTACGACGCGGACCTGAACATCGACGCTGCCGAGTTGAACGGCACTTTCCTCACCGGGCTGAAGTACCCTGGTCGCGTCTACTGGGAGCAATAGGCGGCTTCTCTGGCGCGTCGCCTGAGTCGCCTTGACGTCGCCTTGACAATGAAGAGGGGGAAGCCGGGCCGGCGAACAGGCCGTGCTTCCCCCCTGGCCGGGTGGTACACTGGGCGCATGGCTGAACCCGGATCGCCCACCGACCTCGCCTGGCTGGACTCGCTGTTCCGTCCCCCTGCGTCGATCACCGTGCTGGTCGGGCCGTCAGGCTCCGGCAAGACCGTCCTCTGCCAGCGGGCGGCCCGCGTGGCGCGCGCGGCGGGCCGGGACGTGCGCGGCGTGCTCTGCCCCCGGCGGTACGACGGGGCGGGCCGGCGCGTCGGCATCGACCTGCTGGACCCCGCCACCGGGCAGCGCTGGGAGCTGGCGGAGCGCACCGCCCCCGACCCCCTTACCGGGCGCTCCTGGCGCTTTTTGCCGGAGGCGCTGGCCCGTGGCGCGGCCCTGCTGGCGGGCAGCGGCCCCTGCGACCTGCTCATTGTAGACGAGCTGGGTCCGCTGGAGCTGCTGGAGGGCCAGGGGTGGGCCAACGCCCTGGACATCCTGCGGGCGGGGGCGTACAGGCGGGCGCTGGTGGTCGTGCGGCCTGGCCTGCTGGCCACGTTGCTGGCGCGGCTGGAGCCGCTACCCGCGCATACGCTGCGGCTACCCGATCCTGGGCAGGGGCAGACTACCTGAAGCCGGGGCGCGGGTGGCGTCTACCTGCCGTGGGGGATGGCCGCCTCGGCCTGGCACACGGCGTAATAGGCCCCTCCGGCGCAGGCGCGGCACAACGTGCTGCCCTCCGCTATCACCTCCCGCTCGTTGATGATCTCCTCGCCACAGCGCGCACAGATCGCCCGCGCGTCGGGGTGGCTGAGGATGGCCTCCAGCGAGACGCTGAGCACCACCGGCTGCACCACCAGCAGCTCGTCGTCGGGCATCACCTGGTAAGCGGCAAGCTGGGCCTGCCACCGCCCCGGCGCGCCGGGGGCGTAGCGAACGGCCCGGCTGCGCGATTGGGGGTGAGGGTGGATGCGGATGGCCCGCCCGGTGTGCGTATCGACGAACGTGGCGGCGACCTTGCCGTAATCGACCATGCGCAGGGTGCGGTGGCCCACGGTGCAGCCGGTTGCCACGGCCACGCCGTCGGCAGCGCAGCCGTCCGTCTCCATGAAGGTGAAGAGGCGCTTGTCCCGTTGGGGCAGTTCAAGGCCCAGTTCCCGCGCTGCCCGCAGGCCCATGCGCACGCCGAGCACCTGGCGGGGGCACAGGTGGTCGTGCAGGGCGGCGCTGGCCTGTAAGAGTTCCTCAATGGATGGCATCGTCTTTTCCCTGTCAGCTCAAGCGGGCGGGCCGTTCAGCTCGTCGCCGGTCTGGAAGGCGCGCGCCTCGGCGGCCAGCACCACCTCCTCGCCGTAGCGCAGCGCCCCCATCGCCACCGTGATCAGCAGGAGTTGTACCGCCCGCCAGCGCCGCCTGCGGAAGCCGCCGCGCAGCCGCAGCGCGGCATAGGCCGTGCTGAAGCGCCGCCTGAGCGTGGGCAGCGCATGGAAGCCCACCCCGATGGCGAAGCCCAGGCCGCGCATACCGGCGCGCTCCAGCATGGCGCTCAGCGCCGTCACCGAGATGGCGCGGCTGACGGCGCTCACGGCGATGAAGACGGCGGTGGCCCGGCAGGCCATCTGCAAGCCCAGGGCCAGCCCGCTCTGCGAGATCATCACCCCGGCAAGCGGGGTATCTGGCTCCCCCACCCACAGCGCGCCGGGCACGACCAGCAGGGCCATCAGCAGGCCCCAACGCCAGCGCAGGACCGAACCCAGCGCCGCCGGGGCCAGCCAGGCCACCGGGATGGCCGTCGCCAGCAGGGCCAGCGCCGCCCACCACCCGCTGGCCAGCATGGCGGCGGTCAGCGCCAGCACCAGGCCCGCCAGGGACAGCCCCGCGCGGGAAGGCTGGCTGCTCATGGCTCCACCGTCACCTCGATGCGGGCGACCTGGCGGGGCTGCATGCGCCCTTCCTGGCCGGGGATCACCATGCGCAGCGGCAGCTCGTCGGCGTTCAGGTCGCCCCCGGCGCGGGCGTAGGCCAGCACGGCATCCTCCCGCGTAAAGAGGTCCGCCTGGTAAGTGCTGCTGAAGCCATCCAGGGCCACGACGCGCACGCTGGCGATCTGGTCCGGGTCGAACCCGGCGTCGCCGAGCAGATCAACCAGTCGCACGCCGGTGAACGAGCCGTCGTCGGACTGCACATCGGTCGCGGGCAGGGCCTGCAATTGCTCCAGGGTATAGGTCTGCTCCGCCTCTGGCCCCTGCACGGTGAGCACGGCCTCGTCGGCGGCGGGGGGCGAAGCCTGCCCGGCGGGCTGGCAGGCAGCGACCGCCAGGATCAGCAGGGTCAGCCGGAGAAGAAGTCGGGTTGCTTTCATGGTTGCGCGCCTGTCCTTTGTGCTCAGGATGAGGGGATGCGGTTGAGCGAGATGGCCTGCCTGGCCCGGACGCGCTGCCCCACCTGCCAGCCGAGCCAGCCGGCGAGCAGCCCGCCCAGGGCGTGGATGCCGACCAGGATGGCGACCACCAGCCACGCCGCGTCCGGACTGAGGCCGAGCAGGGCTGCCCCGGATTCGACGGTCTCCATCCACAGGGTCAGGATGCCCTGCCCGGCCAGGATGCCCCAGGTGAGAAAGGGGTGGAAGAAATTCCACGAGGTGGCCAGCCCGCCCGCCACCAGGAAGCTCCTGAGCGAGGGCGGCCCGAAGAGGCTGAGGGCGGCCTCCGCCAGCAGCGCCTCCATGAAGATGGCGATCATGGGGTTGAGGACGAACTGGCCGATGCTGAACAGCTTGAGCACGGCGGTCACCGCGCCCATGGCCAGCGTCGCCCCCCGGCGGGGCACGAACAGCCGCCCCACCATCAGGATCATCACACCAAACCCGCTCAGGATCAGGCCCTTGAAGGGAACGTGCGCCGTATGGAGCACCGAGCCGAGCGTGGTCTCGACGCCCCCCCACAAGGCCCCAAAGATGCCGATGAATACCAGCTCGCGCAGTGTGAAGCGCATCATGTTGTCCTTTCTGTTTCTTGCATCACCGTCAGTGTCCCTGGCGGATGGGCCGACCATCCGCCAGAACACGCCCGGCATGCAGCAGGATGACGCGCCGGGCGTAACGGTGAACCAGCTTGTAGTCATGGGTGATCATCAGGATGGCGGTTCCCTGCCGGTTGAGCCGGGCCAGGAAGTCCATCAGCCGTTGCAGGTGGCCCCAATCCTGGCCCAGCGTCGGCTCGTCCAGGATGAGCAGCGCCGGGCGCAGGGCCAGCACCGCGCCCAGCGCCGCCCGCTGCTGCTGCCCGGCGGAGAGCGCGTGCACGGGCCGCGTCCGCAGGTCGGTCAGGTCGCATTCGGCCAGGGTCTGGGCGTGTTGCTCAGGGTGGTAGCAATCGTAATTGTGCGGCCCAAAGGCGATCTCCTCCTCCACCGTGTCGCAGAAGAGCTGCTCCAGCGGCTCCTGCAAGAGCAGGCCCACGTCCAGCCCCAGGCGGGCGCGCCGTCGGCCCCTGAAGATCACCTGGCCGCGATGGGGGCGTAGCAGGCCCGCCGCCACCAGGGCCAGCGTGCTCTTGCCCGCGCCGTTCTCCCCCACCAGGGCGGCGAACTCCCCCGGCCACAGCGCGAGGTTCACGCCGTGCAGCACCGTCTGGTGGCCATAGCGGGCCTCGACCTCCCGCAGGGCCAGGAGGGGCTGCTCTGCCGGGGGCGCGCCGTTCGGCTCCAGTAGTTGCTGCCAGTCGGCCACCGGCTCTGGGGCGGGGCGGCGCATGCCCAGCCTGCGGATCAGCTCGCGGTTGTGCAGGATGGCGTCGCAGGAGTCATCCGCCACGATGCGCCCCGCTTCCAGCAGGACGGCGCGCGAGGCCAGGTGGGCCACCTCCCCCAGGCGGTGCTCGATGAGCAGGATGGTCGTGCCCTGCTCGCGGTGCAGCCGCTCCAGCAGACGGACAACCTGGCGCGTCCCGCCCACGTCCAGGCTGGAGGTCGGCTCGTCCAGGATGAGCACCTGCGCGCCCATGGCCAGCACGGAGCCGATGGCGACGCGCTGCATCTCCCCGCCGGAGAGGGTATCCAGCCGACGGGAGAGCAGCGGCTCCAGCTCCAGAGCATCGGCCACCCAGGCCACGCGCTGGCCGATGGCTTCCGCCTCCAGACCCAGGTTGCGCGGGCCGCAGGCCAGCTCTTCCGCCACCGTCAGGTTGAAGAGCTGCGCGCGCGGATTCTGGAAGACGATGCCGATGTGCTGGGCCACCTGCGGCGTGGGGGTGCGCAGCACGTCGATGCCGCCCACGCAGGCCGTCCCCCCTACGGCTGCGCCCGGCTGTTCCCGCAACAGGCCGGCCAGCGCCCGCGCCAGGGTGCTCTTGCCGCTGCCAGAAGGCCCGGTGATGAGCACAAACTCTCCTCGCCGGATGGTCAGGGACACGTCCTGCAGGGCCGCCACGCCGCCCAGCGCTACGGAAAGCCCGCTCAGCGCAACGGCGGTGTCAGGGCTGCGGGCAGCCGGTTGAGGGCCGGTAAGCAGTTGCGTACGGGTTTGATCGATGGGTAGGGTCATAAATTGGCGCTGGCCGGGCCGGGTGGGCACACCAGTGGCCAGCGTGCTTCTCCTTTCCAAACACGGGAGGCATGGTAGTTTCCCGCCATGCCCTACTGCCCGAACGGGCAGCCCTTACGGGTCGGTCTGCCTCCATAGCAGGGCGCTTTAGGAGGTTTTCCGCGCCGGACGCCGGATGACGCGCCGGGGCCGAAAACCGTGTAAGCAGACTCGGAGAAAGTCAGGCTATTTCGGATGTTAAAGTGGGGGATGTGGCGGCTGCGGTGGAAGGGAGCGGTTGCCCATCCTGCATTTGTTACAGTCTATCGCTCACGGCGCGGCCTCACCAGGCTGGAGATCATGCATCTCGCCGTGACAGTTGACACAGGCCTGCAACGAGACGGCCATGCTGTGCCCGGTCTGGGCCAGGAATAGCCCACGGGAATCCCAGTGGCGGACCATGTGGCAGTCTGCGCAGTCGGCCACGGCCTCCGGGCCGCCGTGCATGTGCACGTTGTCGATGGAGACCTGGGCGGCGTGGCAGTCCGTGCAGTTGGGATTGCCATGCATGTGCGGGCTGACGGTGGGGACCGGCTCAAAATGGCAGCCACCGCACAGGGAGACGACATCCCCGGCGGCCAGCCCTCCCCGATGGGCGTCGTGGCAATCCTGGCAGCCCACCAGGCGGGGGCCGTTGTGCGGGCTGGCCTCCCATTCGGTGTAGGTCCGCGCGTGGTCCGCCCCGTGGCAGGTGGCGCAGTCCGCTTCGTCCTGTGGGATGCTCATCACGGCGTGTTCTCGCCCCTCCGGGTTCTCCGGCTCGTGGTCGGTGGGTTGGTGGCAGGCCAGGCAGCCCACGCCCGCGTAGGCCAGCGCGCCGGTCTCAGCGTCGTAGCGCGTGGCGTGGCAGGCCAGGCAGTCCGATGACCGGCGCTGCCGCTCCCAGGCGTTCTGGAAGGCTTCGCCCTCGAAGGCGATGGCATGGCCGGACCTGCGCCAGTGGCGGTAGTCCTCGGCGTGGCACATGCCGCACTGGCGGGGCGTGATCGACGGGCCACCCTGGGCAAGCGTGACGCTGCTGCCCAGCAGCAGGCCTGCACAGCCGACCAGGCCGACGAACAGGGTCAGGCGGAAGGAGGTGGGCATGGGCGTTGTGGGCAGTGTCCTCCGGTGGGCCTACCGGGCCTCCAGCGTGACCACGTCGTTGACCCAGTTGTTGCTGGGGAAGCCGGGCATCACCAGGCGCAGGGAGCCGTCGTCCTGCAGGACGATCATGCAGTTGTCGCACGCCCTGGCCTCGGCCAGGTCGATCTCTACGCTGAAGTCGTCGGCGGCGGTGGCGACCAGGGTGCTGGCCTCCTCGCCCAGCCCGGCGGCCTCCAAGAGCGCCGTCAGGCTGACGCCGGTGTACTCTGCCTCCGGGTCGTCCTCCCGTGGCCCGGCCACCGTGGCTGTGATCGTCTCCAGTTCCTGAAGCTCGTCCCAGCCCCACGCCCGCGCTTCCTGAAAGTCCCCGGATAGCGTCAGCGTGGCGGCTGCCTCCTCTTCGCCTTCGCCTTCCTCGCCCTCGCCAGCCTGGCGCTCCTCCAGCAAGGCCTGCATTGCTTCCAACTCCCGTCTCAAGCGGTTGACCTCCGCCTGGATGGAAGCAGCGTCTGAGCCTGAAGCGGCCTGGAGGTGCGCTTCCTCAGCCGCCAGCTCTTCTTCCAGGGCCTCAACCGTGGCCTGGATGGCGTCTGCCGGCAGATCGGCGGGGTCAACGGTCGGTTCGGGCGTGTTGGTGGGGGCTGGGGTATCGGTGGGCGCGGGGGTATCGGTCGGCTCCGGCGTGGGCGTCGGCGTGGCAGCCTGGCCGCCACAACCGGCCAGGACCAGCGCCACGACCAGTGCCAGTGCATACAGCCATTGGGGTTTGCGCATGGTTTCCTCCTGGTTATGGGCCAGGCTCATTCGACGGCAGGTTGCCCGGCCACACGAAAGACGGGAACGTCTCCTGCAAAGCCGCAGGCAGCGGCCTCAGTTAACGGGGTTGGCGCTCAGCTCCGTGTCCTGGGGCAGAAGCTCCAGCAGTTGCCGCAGGGTTTGCTCCTCCCATTGCAGGAAGCCCAGCAGAACCCCGGCCAGCCCACGGTAGAAGGCGGTTTCCGCATGTTTGCGGGTCAAGGCGACGAAACGCGGCACCCAGACCAGCAGGTGCTCCTTGAGGAAGCGGTGCTGCTCTGCCAGCAGGATGCGCTCGGCCCTGCCGTCCCCGGCCTCGACGGCCCGCAGCAGGCGCTCCGTCAGCACCTTCATAAACTCCAGCTCGATGGCGATGATGTCCTCCGGGGTCTCGTTTTTGCGCACGAACTCCATGCCGTGACGGGCGTAAGTCTGCCGCACCTGGAGGGTGTGCTGGTCGAAAAGCCGATGCTCCTCGTTGCGATAGACGCTCTCCCAGGGCGGGGCCAGCATGGGGCCGGGGCCGACGAACAGGCGGCGGAAGTCCTGCCGCAGCGTTTCGGCAGAGGCCGCCTGGCTGGCCTGGTCAACCTCTTGCAGGGCAAGGGTGGCCTCCCCGTCCAGGGCGACGGGAAATTCCTGGAAGGGGCGCTCGGCGGTGAGCCAGGCGAGCAGCGCTTCGTCCGGCGGGTCCTGGTAGAGGCGCTGCAACAGCCCGTACACCGCGTGGCGGGCCTGGTAGAGCAGGGTCTGGTCATCCATGGTGTGTCTCCCTGCCTGCTGACTGTGAGCAGGCAATCTGTGCGGCGCGCAGGTATAGCACCGGCGCGCCGCCGACGGTCTGCGTTACTTCAACATCCCTGGCCTGTCGTGCTCCCTGCTAGAGCGTCCCGCCCATGAGGAGCGTGGCATTGCGCCCGTAGAACAGGTAACGGGCGATGACCTCCGCGACCAGCACGCACAGGAAGGCCCCCACCACCAGCAGGTACATCAGGCGCTCCCGGCGCTCCTGCATGGCAGTATACCACGAGAAGACGGAGAGAATGCCCGCGCCGGTGAAGGCCAGGAAGAGCCGCAGGAACCACAGCAGGGCATAGTCGGTGTGCAGCATGGTGAGGATGGCACTGGCCAGGTCGTTTTCGGCGGCCAGCGACCCCAGGTAGACCAGATAGATGGGGATGACGACGAACAGCACACCGATCAGGGCGATGGTCACAAAGGTGGCTCCCTTGATGCTGTCCTTCAGCAGTGTCAACTGCGTCTGGAGGGTTTCATCGGTGGGGGGCTTGCCCCGGCTGACCCACAGGTAGTTGCCGATGAAGCCCACGCCCAGGGCCAGCGCGCCCAGCAGACCCATGTCCGTGAAGAAGAGGATGGGTGTGTAGACGTGCGCCCAGCCCACCTGGCGAGCCGCCAGGCGTGGGTCGTAGTAGATCATGGCCGCGCAGAAGACGAAGAGCACGCCGAAGATGGCGGCGATCCAGGCCAGCACGATGCGGATGGTGGGCAGGGTGCTGGAGAAGGGCAGCTCCCGCTCCGGCGCGAAGAGGGTGAGCGCCTGCAAAACGGCGAACACACCGCCGATGACCAGGAACGCGCCATAGGCGGCGACCTCCCGCGCCAGCCAGGAGGTATCCAGGTTGCTGAGCATGTTGAACACCCGCTCCGGGTTGCCCACGTGGCCGAAAACGGCCAGCATGCCCAGCACCAGGACAGGACCCAGGGCCAGCAGGGACCGTGTGCTCAGCAGGTCTGCCTGACGCAGACCTGCCTTGCGCACGGCATAGAAGTGAGCTATGCCCAGTGCCAGGAACGCACCGACGGACATCTGGCCCAGGATGTTGAAGATGATGAGAGACCATTCGCCATCGGGACGGAGCATGGTCAGATCTCTTCCTCGTTCAGGATGACGCCTTGGCGATCTTCCCCGGCGGCGTGGAGGGTGTAGATGGCGTTAGGCTCGAAGTCCTCCGGGGAGGCCAGGGGGCCGACCTGGAAGACGGCCTCCGGGTGGCGCGCCCGCAGTTCCTCGATGTCGCCCCACTCCATGGCGCGCATGGGACAGGCCTCCACACAGGCGGGCGCACCACCGGCATCGACGATGTCTTTGCAGTAGTCGCACTTCTCCACCACGCCACGGTCCTCGTAGAACTGTGGCGCGCCCCAGGGGCAGGCCCACTCGCAGTAGTGGCAGCCGATGCACTGATCGACGTTGATGGTGACGATGCCGTTTTCGTCCTTGGCGATGGCCGCCGTGGGGCAGACGGGCAGGCAGGGCGGGTTGCTGCAATGGTGGCAGGCGGTGGGCACGAAGTAGGCGAAGATATCCGGCACCCAGGCGTTGCCGTTCTGCCGCCACTCGCCCCCGCCGTACTCCACGACGCGACGCCAGTTGATGCCGACCTCATTGCCTGCGCGGTCTTTGCAGGCCATCTGGCATGCCTTACAGCCAATGCAGGCGTTCAGGTCTACGTAGAAACCATATTGGGCCATGTTCTTTCTCCTAGGCTTTCTCGACCTGCACCATGATGGTCTGTTGCGTGTTGCCGAAGCAGTAGGGTGTGGGTTGCAGCGACGTGAGCACGTTGACACAGCCGCGCCGATCAACGCCGTTGGCATCGGGCGTGTACCAGCCACCCTGCGGGATGTTCACCACGCCGGGCATGATGCGCGGCGTGACCCGCGCCTGGATGATCATCTCGCCACGGTCGTTCCAGACACGCACCAGGTCGCCATCCTCGATGCCGCGCTCTTCCGCGTCGCGCGTGTTGATGAAGACGCGCTGCGGGAAGGCCTCCTCCATCCAGTCGATGTTGTCCAACGTGGAGTGGATACGGTGCATGTAGTGGTTGCCGATGGCCTGGAGCGGGTAGTTCTCCGCCACCGGCTCCCAGGGGCTATCCCATTCGATGATAAACTTGGGGACGGGCGGGATCAGCTCCGGGTTGTTCAGGGAGGCCAGCTCCGGCGAGAAGATCTCGATCTTGCCGGATGGCGTATCCAGCGGGTTGGCCTCTGGATCGGCGATGAAGTCGGCGAAGGCCACCGGCGGGTCTTCCTGGTAGGGGATGGTCATGGAGCCGCGCTCCACAAACTCCTCACGGCTGCCGTAGACCTCGCCGTGCTCGCTCACCATCTGGTCCAGCCACTCGTTGTACCAGTCTTCCTCGGACTTGCCGCCGTCGGTGTACTCGTCATAGAGGCCCAGGCGCTCGGCGATCATGGCGCAGATGGCGTAGTCGCTCCGGGTGCCGTACAGCGGCTCGATCACCTGCGGCATCAGGATGCGGCTGGGGCCGTACTTCCAGTTGCTGGCCATGCCCCAGGTCTCGTGGAAGGTGCAGGCCGGGAGGATGATGTCCGAGTAACGCGCGGAGGGGGTCAGGAAGTGCTCGTGGGTCACGATGAACTCGCACAGCGACTCGTCCGCCAGCACCTCGCGGCTACGGTTGACGTTGCCGTGCTGGTTGACAATGCAGTTGCCGGCGCAGTTGTAGAGGAACTTGATGTTGTTGGGCAGTGCTTCCTCGTCGTCGGCCAGGCCCCGCACGCCGTCTGCGCGCCCCATCTCGGTGCCCCGGAAGATAGCGTCGATGAAGGAGAAGGAGGGGATGGCGTAGGGGACCGGGTTGGGAACGTAGGGGAAGCCAGCGCCTGGGGTGGACTCGCCGGAGATGGCGAAGCCCACGCCTGAGGCCCAGCCGCCGGGGATGCCGATGTTGCCGGTCAGCACAGGCAGCACGCAGCCCATGCGCACGACCTGCTCGCCATAGGCGCGGCGCTGCATGCCGTAGCCCTGGTAGAGCATGGCGGGCTTGGTGGTGCCGTATTCGCGGGCCACGCGGGCGATGGTGTCAGCGGGAACGCCCGTGTACTCCTCCGCCCAGGCCGGGGTCTTGGGGACGCCGTCGCTCTCGCCGAGGATGTAGGCCTTGAAGGATTCGGCGTCCTCGTAGCCTTCCGGCATGTGTTGGGCGTCATAGCCCAGGGCGTAGCGGTTGACGAAGTCCTCGTCCACCAGGCCCTCGGTGATCAGCACGTAGGCCATGGCGGCCATCATGGCGGTGTCCGTGCCGGGGCGGATCGGAATCCACTCGTCAGCCAGCCCAACGGCGCTCATGGTGTGGCGCGGGTCGATGAGGATGGTCTTGGCCCCATTCTGGCGGGCCAGCTTGACGAAGTACATGGTGTTGGTGCCGTCGATCATCTCCGCCGGGTTCCAGCCCCACATCAGGATCAGGCGGCTGTTGAGCCAGTCCGTGCGGGCCTGGCCGGTGACCTGGGTGCCGTAGACGGTGGGCGTGGCGGCCTGGATGCAGGCCCAGGAATAGTTGTTGTAGTAGCCCAGGGTGCCGCCAAAGAGGTTGAGCAGGCGGTCCACCGGCCCCTTGCCGCAGATGTTGGTGTAGGCTCCGGTGGCATAGTGGGAGTAGATGGCTGTGTTGCCGTATTCCTCTTTGATGCGCATCAGGTTCTCGGCAACGGCGTCCACGGCCTCTTCCCAGCTAATCTCCTCGTAGAGGCCGGAGCCGCGCCGCCCGGTGCGGCGGAGCGGACTCTTGAGCCGGTCCGGCGCGTAGACACGGCGGCGGTAGGAGCGGCCCCGCACACACGCGCGCAACTGCGGGTCCAGCGGGTCGTCGGGGCGGTCAGTATCCGAAGTGATGCGGATAATGACGCCGTCCTGCACATGGGCTTTCAGCACACAGCGCCCACCGCAGTTGTGAGCGCAGCCTGTCGGTATCACGGTCACTTCGCTCTGGGCCAGGGCCTCGTTCAGGGGATAAATGCCGTCCACGAGGTCGATCTTGCTGGCCAGCATAGCCGTGGCCCCTGCTGCCGCCGACCACTTGAGGAAGGCGCGGCGGTTCAGGCTGGCGCTGTTCAGTCTGGTGAGCAGGTTTGTATCTCCGTTTTTGCTCATGGAGTCACCTTTCTAACTTCGCAGCTTATATGGTGCGGGTGGAAGTAGGGCAGCGGGGTCTGTCACATCCAAGGTAGAAATGGCATTTTCCTTTCTCTGCGCGTTCTGCGCGCAGTTCGGGCGGACAAATCGGCATCTGCAAGGCGCACTGAGCGCCTCTTTCGGCACCAGAGGAGCTACTTTCCACTATAGGGGCTTGGGGGCAGGCTGTCTGTAGGTGAACTGCCGTTCTTCTGTCAGGCAAAGTCTGATATTGTCCGATTTTTCACAAAACCGGGCCGTCTTGCGCTAGGATGATAGGCGAAGGAAGGACGCACGGCCCACCCATGCGCGACCGGCAGAGACCTGATGTTTGTCTGCGCACCTGGGGACAAAGCGCAGCAAAAAAGGTCTTACAATATCTATGATGGTGAAATTGTTCACATGCAGAGCTTGCACGCGAACGAGCACAGACGATACGCTGGCGCCCTGGTGGCGCTGGGTATGCTGCTGCTGGGCATGGCCCTGTGGGTGAGCGAGGGCCAGGCCCAAGGCCCCGCCCCCACGCCTACGGAGTCGGCTCCTCCTGAGGCGGCGCTGGCCAGCCCGGCCCAGATCGCAGCAGCCTACGCCGCGTGGTTGCAGTCCGGGCACGCGGCGACCTACGACGACGGCCTGGGCGCGGACACCACCTGCGCCCGATGCAAATCCCCCTTCAACTGGGACCCCACACATCCGGCGGCGGAGGCGGCCCTGGATTGCGCGTCCTGCAAGCGGATTCCGGGGGAGCCGCGCCCCACGCTGGAAGGAGGGGACCCGGTTCCGGAGGCGGAATGGCAGCACATCGGCTGCCCGGTCTGCCACGAGCCGGTGGGGAATACCTACCGTGTCGCGCCCGCCTTCTGGAACCAGGAGCGGGGCGCGTATGAGGCGGTGGCGAGCAGCGAGGCGCTCTGCGCGCACTGCCACGAAGGGCGGCACGGTTTTGAAGTGGCCGAGGAAGTGCACGCCGACGACGCCCATCCGGGCTGGGGATGCCTGGACTGCCACGACCCGCACGGGGGGGACGTGCGCTGCGAGGACTGCCACGATCCCTACACGGGGCCGGGGGCCGAGGAGCACCTCAACCACCCGGAGGTCCACTGCTCGGCCTGCCACGACCAGGGTGGGCTGGCTCTGTGGCGCGAGCGCAATGCGGATTCGCCCTACTACGGCCAGGTGATCACCATCCGCTTTGCCCATACCCTGACCGCCTGGCCCTCGCATAACCTGCAGGCAGGCGTGGATTGCCGCCGCTGCCATCACCCGGCGGACCTGAGGCATCCGGCGCTGGCGCAGGAGGTTGCCTGCGACAATGCGTCGTGTCATCCGGGGGGCGCTGTGTTGAACTGGTGCCCGTTCTTCGACAGGGATAGCTGATGCGCGTCCGCCATCTGTGGATTGCCAGCCTGGTTTTGTGGCTTGCCTGCTGCGCGGGCCTGGCCGCCTGCGGAGGGCAGGCAACCCCTACCGCGACGCCCACGCCGCGCGACGACTCCGCCATTCGGGCTGCCCTGGGGGCCGGGCCTCATGGCGATACCTACAGCCTGTACACCGGGCCGAACACCTACTGTGCCCGCTGCAAATCGCCCGCCAACTGGGACCCGGACGCCACCATCGACCCGCCGCCCAACTGCGTGACCTGCAAGTTCCCCGGCGAGGTGGAGTTGCGCCTGGCGGAGGGCAATCCGCTGGTGCAGGAGCACGAGTGGGAGGGTATCCGTTGCTACAACTGCCACCCCACCACAGAGCTGGGGCCGGTGGACTCGGCGGTGGCCTGGTGGGACCCGGTTTCGGACGAGCACGTGCCGCAGGAGCGCAGCACCCAGCTCTGCGAGCAGTGCCACCGCAACACCGAGGGGGGCATTCTGCGGCGTCGGGCATTGGCCGAATCGGAGGCGCACGCGGACTTCACCTGCACCACCTGCCACGACCCGCACAGCGCGGAAGCTGCCTGTGCGGACTGCCACAACGCTGACGACACGGAGACCGCCTTCGTCACCGCCTGCTGGGCGCCCTACCTGGCCCCCGACGCCCCGGCCCCCCACCCGGACCTGCGCTGCGAGACCTGCCACGACGACGCCGGGTTGGAACTGCGCCCGGTGGAGGACGCGGAGGAGCCTTACGTGGGGCAATGGGCCACCTGGCGCACCGTGTTGATCGCGGGGAGCATTCCTTCCACGCACGTGTGGGTCTCCCACGACCTGACGGCAGCGGTGGATTGCTCCCGCTGCCATTATGCCGAGAATCCCTGGGAGCTGGCTGTTGAGGTGGAGCGACCGTGAGACGTGTGTTACCCATCCTCGTCCTGTTGACGCTCTGCACGGGGCTGTTTGTGTGGCGGGCTGCCGCCCAGGATGCGGGCGGCGAGCTGACCATTCTGCTATCCTCGCCGGGCGAGGGCGAGACTTTTTACATTGCGCCCACCGAGTTCCTGACCAGCGTGCCCGTTGCCGGGCGCGTGGTCAGCTACAATGCGCCCTTGCAGCCGGAGACCGTGGAGGTCACCGTCGAGCTGGTCAGCGAGACGGGCGATGTCTCCCGGATCACGACCCCTGTAGAGGAGGATGGCTACTTCGAGGTGTGGGCCAGCCTCACGTCCCCCGATGCGCTGACCCCGGTCATCGAAATCCATGAGCAGGACCTGTGCACCACCTGCCACCGCGCGGGTGCAATGCGGATGCCGCAGCAGGCCAGCCAGGTGGTCGTCCGGGCGCAGGCCGGGGACGGGCGCACGGCAAGGGCGACGCGCCGGCTGTATATCGACCAGGGGCGCTTCCGCCAGCTTACGGTGCAGCTTGAGGGGCTTCCGGAAGGGGCCGGCGGTGCTCAGGTGCAGGCCACGGCCCTGCTCTACGACTGGCGTCGCCGCACCTTCTTCGCCACGCTGAACGGCGGGGAGGCCAGCCTTTCCATTGAGGGGCTGAGCCACGCCGATCTCGAATACCAGGTATCCCTGGTCCCCTTCGTTTTCCAGGGGACGCTCTACACCACGCCCGCCGAAAGCGTGCGCGTCCCCGCCGGGCAGGAGGCGCTGCCTCCGCTCACCCTGGCCGCCCGGCCCGTGCGGGGAGTCCTCTCCGGCAGGGTGGTGGACGAGGCGTCTGGCGAGGGGGTCGCTGCCGAGCTGCTGGCGGTGAACCTGCGGACGGGGGACTCGCAGGTCGCCGTGGCCGGTCCTGACGGCGCGTTTGCCCTCGACGGCCTGGCGATTGCCGAGCACGCGCTATGGGCGCGCCCGACGGAGGGTTACCACGCCCCGCAGCGCCTCGATCTGCGGGAAACGCCGGCGACGGAGGTCGTCCTCCGCCTGAGGCGTGCCGGGGTCGATCTGTTGCGGGGCACGGTTGCGCTTGAGGATGGCTATCCCCTGCCCTTTGCCCAGGTCGCCGTGGAGGGCCTGCCTGCCGCCCACGCCGACCCCCTGACCGGCGGCTTTGAGCTGGCCGTCCCCGACGGGGGAGAGGGTCTGAGCGTGGAGGTGGCCGCTGCCGGATGCTATGGAACCAGGCTGGAAGCATCTGGCGAGGACCTGGGGGAGGTCCGCCTGCCCCTGCAGCAGGATACCGCCGTGGTCGAGCGCGGCGGCTCCCGGCTGTATTTGCCCGCCGCCAGCCAGGTCACCCGCACGGACGACCTGTATACGCTGGAGAGCGGGGTGCTCTGGGTGCGGGCGGAGGACGAGGCGCAGGCGCCCGCCTTTCGGGTGCGGGTCGGCGGCCTGACGCTGGAGGGCAGGGGGGCCGACTACGCGGTGGAGCGGCTGGCGGGCGCGCCTCCACGGCTCTACGTCCGCCGGGGTGAGGTCCTGGTGACGGGCGAGGCGCTGGCCGAGCCGCTGTCCGTGGTGGCCGGGCAACTGCTGACGCTGGAGGACGAGCCGGTTCCGGTGGCGGCGCGGCCTGGGGTGGGGCCGCTGCTGCGCGCCCTGGGGGGTTCGGCGGCGCGCTACGTGGCCGCCCCGTCTCCCGCCGCCCAATGGCGGGCCATAGCGGTGGAGGTGGCTGTGGTGGCCGCCCGGATTCTCATGCTTTTGGCTTATGGGATTACTTTTGTGGTTTTTCCGGTTACTGTGCTGGGGGTGTTGATCGTCTATCTTCGTCGGCGACGCTCGTGAGGCCGACCCACGGCCTGCCCGGTCCAGAGGGGGAAATCCTGATTAGAGATGGAAGTCATGCGGTGGAATGTTCCGACGGCCAGGTCCTGATGGGGGAAAGTGCCGCCTTTTGCTGCGGCTGGCGCGGTCGGGCAGCGTGACTTCTTGAAGGAGCGGTTATTCCATGCAGATGACGAAAAAACATGTCGTTCCCATGCCCTCGCGCCGCGAAGTGATGCGCCTCTGGATGGACGCCCTGCAACGGCTTTCTTCCGGCTCGCAGCTGAACGCCCTGGAGCCGCTGGCGTTGTACGCGCTGGGCAACTTTTACCAGTTTCTGGATCGCGGCGGGGATTCGCACGCCTGGGACATCCAGGCTCTTGAGGCGCAGGCCGCGCCTGGGGCGCTTTCGTTCCGGAGCATGGCGCACATTTTCATCTCGCTGCGCATGGCGCTGCGGCAGGCCATCCAGGATTACACGCCGGAAGAGCGGGACTGGGTGATGGAGCGACTGGACATCTGGACAGACCGGGTCATTTCTCAGTACGATGACCAGTGGCTGCGCCGCGTTCAGGCGCGCAAGGCGAAGATCATTCAGCGCGTGGCAGGGCTGAACATGCTCAATCACTGCGCGGCGGCGCTCAACGCCTCCCTGGACCTGGCCGCTGCCCAGGACGCCACCGCCCAGCTTGCGCTGGCGCTGACCAACGCCGACCTGAGCGTGGTCTACCAGTTGGATGGGGACTATTACTACCTTAAGGCCAGCCGGCGAAAAGTCGACGTGCGGGGCATCCCTGCTCCGCCTGAAGTGGTGGCGGCCAGCGTCGAGCTAAACGGCTACCGTGTTCCCCTGGAGCTGTGCCAGACGGTGATCATCGACGAGGAGCGGCAGGATACCCCGATTGAAGTGCCGCGCAAGGCCCTGGGCATCCCGGAGCTTAGGGCGGTGATGTGTGTGCCGCTGCGAGCCGGTGACGCGGTCATCGGCAAGATCACCGTCTTCTACTTGCAGCCTCAGCGCTTCGACGAGCAGGATATCCATATCTTCGAGATTTTCGCCAACCACGCGGGGCAGGCCATCAACAACGCCCGGTTGTACGAGCACCTGAGCGCCCTCATCGCCGCCCAGGAGCGGCAGCGCATCGCCTGCGAGATGCACGACACCATGTTGCAGACCCTGGTCTCGCTCAATATCAACCTGCGGGTGGCCCTGCGCCACGCCGAAAAGGGGAACTGGGACCGGGTGCAGCCTCTGCTGCAAGAGGCGCGCAGCCTGGGCAAGATGGCCGTGCAGGAGGGGCGCGATACCCTGCGCGGGCTGCGCGAGGAGGACTGTCCCTGCTGTATGGGCGAGGATGACCTGGTGGATGCCCTTCAGCCAGAGCTGACGCTCTTCGCCGAGCGCGCTCACATTGAGCCGCAACTCAGCGTGCGGGGGATACCGCACGTGCCCCGCAACGTCGCCCACCACCTGCGCCGCATGGTCGGCGAGGCCCTGAACAACGTCTACCGGCACGCCAGGGCCAGCGCGGTCCGGGTGGCCATCGATGCCAGGGCCGACCAGGTGCGGCTGCAAGTGCAGGATGACGGCGTCGGTTTCGATCTGTGCGAGGTGGAGCCGCTCGAGAGCTTCGGCCTGAGCGGGATGCGCGAGCGCGCCAGGCTGATCAACGCCCGGCTGACGGTGGACAGCGCCCCTGGGCGGGGGACCACGCTGATCATCGAGGCTCCGTTGGTGAACGGAAGCCGGGTGAAGTCAGGGTTTGGCTGATCAGAGGGCGGCTTTTACCTGACAAAGCCGGGCATGAATCAGTTGTATACTGAGGTGGGGGAGTTAAGGCGGAATGGCTAAGTGATGATCCAGGAAGAAGGCCCGCATACGCAGGCCGCGCAGATGGCCACCCTGCTGACCCAGGCGCTGGCTGCGCAGGAGAAAGAGCGTCGCGCCGTGACCCGTGTGTTGCAGGAGGACATCGGGCAGGCCCTGACGGCCCTGGCCGTGCGGCTGCGAGTCGTGGAGAACGGCTGTGATAACCCCCAATGCCTGACCCTGATCTCCGAAGCCCGCGCCATTGTGGCCGATGTCCTGCGCCACACGGAGCGCCTGACCCACAGGCTATACCCGCCGGCCCTGGAAAGCCAGGGGTTAGGGCCTGCCCTGGAGGTCTACGCCCAGGATTTTGCCCACTTCGCCCATATCCAGGTGGAGCTGGACCTGGAGGTGTTGCCCTCCCGGCTGCCCACTAACGTGGAAGTGGCCCTGTTTCGCATCGCCCAGGAAGCGCTGGAGGGCAGCCGTCGCTATGCCTGCGCCAGCGCCGTCCGCATTGTGCTGCGGCGGCTGGAGGGGCATATTTATATGGCCCTCCAGGACGACGGCATCGGTTACCCGGCGGATGTCCTGTCCGACTGGTGTCTGCTGCGCATGTCCCAGCGGGCGGAGGCCCTGGGCGGCAGTTGCGCCTTTTCGATGGCGTCCGGCCAGGGGGCGCATATTGAAGTGATCATCCCGGTTGAGTATGAGGAAGGCCGATGATCCGGGTTTTGATTGTAGACGATCATGCCGTGCTGCGTAGCGGGCTGCGCCTGCTCATCGATAACGAGCCGGATATCGAGGTGGTTGGCGAGGCCAGCGACGGCGCTGCCGCGCTGGAGCGCGTGCAGGCCTTGCAGCCGGACGTAGTGCTGATGGATATCTCGCTCCCCGACATGAACGGCATTCAGGTCGTTCGCCAGATCAAGGAGGGGGAGCGTCCCTGTTCCATCCTGGTGCTCACCATGCACCCGGAGGCCAGCTACCTGCGCCCGGCGCTGGACGCAGGGGCGGACGGCTACGTGGTGAAGTCGGTGGCCGATGACGAGCTGCTGGACGCCATTCGCGCCGTTCACCGGGGACACTCTTTTCTCCGTCCCCAGGCGGTGGCCGTTCTGCTGGACGACAGCCCTGGCCGGGAACTGCCCCAGGATGTCCTCTCCGAGCGCGAGTTTGAGGTGCTGGAGCTGGTGGCGCGTGGCTATACCAACGCCGAGATCGGCAGACAGCTTTACCTCAGCCCCAAGACGGTGGATACCTACCGCCGCCGGGTGATGCAGAAGCTCGATCTGCAAACGCGCGCCGATCTGGTGGATTACGCGCTGCGGCACGGCCTGCTGAAACCCTACCAGGGCGTGAACCATGACCCCGACGCTTAGCCAGCTTGCCGACGCGCTGAGTAAGTTCAGCGATCTCAGCCCCCAGCTTGAGGCTGAGCGCTGCCTGAACCAGCGCCACCGGCGGGCCGGGGGGTGCGCCGCCTGCCAGGAGGCCTGCCCCTGCGGTGCGGTCACGCTGCGGGGCGCGCCGCAGATCGACCCAGGGGCCTGCCGGGGCTGCGACGCCTGCGCGGCGGCCTGCCCGGTCGGCGCGCTGGAGGGCAGGCGGCGCCCGCTGACCGCGTGGCGAGAGGCCTGCCAGGACGCCCGCGACGGGGTGGCAACGCTGGCCTGCCGGGCGCTGGGAGCGGGCCGGTTCGCCGCGACGCGCATCCCCTGCGTTGGCGCGCTGGCCCCGGAGTTTTACGTCGCGCTGGCAGCGGCGGGCGTGCGGCAGGTGGTGCTGCACACCGCCGGGTGCGAGTCCTGCCCGCTGGCGGGGAGCCTGCCCCAGGCCCGGCGTGCCATCGACACGGCCTGCGCGTTCCTGGAGCGTCTGGGCCTGGCCCTGACCATCACGCGGCAGGTGGGCGCGCCAGCGGCGGCAGCGGTGGAGCGGACGGCGGTCTCACGGCGGAACTTCCTGACCGCCGCCTTCAGGGATCGCACGCAGCAGGCCGCCTCCACGGACAGGCTGGATGCCTATATGGCGGCGGGGGTCGGCTGGCGGCGGGCGTTGCTGCTGGAGGCCCTGGCCCGGCTGCCCTTGCCTGCGGGGGCTGCGCTGCCCACCCAGGAGGGGCTGTGGGGCGCGCTGACGGTGGATGAAACCTGTGTGGGCTGCCAGATGTGCGCCCGCTTTTGCCCGACGGAGGCCCTGGCTGCCACCGCCGACCCTGATGGCCGGGTGACGCTCTGGCTGGACGCGGCCCGCTGCACGGCCTGCGGCCTGTGCGAGCGCGTCTGCTTCAAGCAGGCCATCCGGCCCAGCGACGAGGTGTCCCTCTCTGCCCTGGCCCACAGCCGGTATGTGCCGCTGTGGCGGGGCTACCCTCCCCAAAACGCCCTCAAATCGAAGGTGAAGCAGGCAAGCCGCTAACGCGGCGGACGTTCTGCGCCGCCCTTTCGCAGTTGGCGGGCCGCATCCAACGGGTTTGCACGCCGCTTGCCTTTGCAGGTGCGTGGCACGGTCCCATCTGTTAAACTGGGGCCGCAGCAAGGAGCGCGCCCCATGAGCGAGGCCAGACCCTTCCAGGCCCTGGTGGATGAGTGGCTGGATGCCTGCCACACCTTTTTCGCCGCGCTGGACGCCCTGCCCGCCGACCGCCGGGAGCAGCCCGGCGTGTGTGGCGTGTGGAGTCCGCGCCAGGTGGTGGCGCACCTGGCGGGCTGGCACTATGAGGCCATCCGCCGCTACGCCGAGATCATGGCGGGCGACCCCGACAAAACCTACGACACCGACGCCTTCAACGCCCTGCAGGTGGAAGCCCGCGAACACCTGACCTGGGAGCAGACGCTCGACGACCTGCGCGAAGCCATCGACATTCTGCGCATGCAGGCCCGCGACCTGCCGGAGCACCTGGCCACCGTGGAGCCGCGCTACGCGGCCTGGCTGGAGGGCCTGACGCGCGACCTGCGGGAACATCTCCAGCAGGTCAGGGGCTGGCTGCCCCCTGCTCCTGGCTGAATTCCGGCCCCCTTCCGCCCTTTTCGCGGTAAACTGGACGCCACGACAAAAGCACACAGTTTCCAGGAGCTTGCTTGATGAAGCCGGTTTCTTCGCGCTGGCCTGCCCTGGCCGCGTTGAGCCTGATCACCCTGCTGCTGGCAGCCTGCGCCGGCGGCCTGCCGGAAGGGACCCTGCCCACGCCGGTTCCGACCCGCACGCCAGTCCCCCACGCCACGCCGACCTTTCCGGCGCTGTCCACCGCCCCTCCACCACCGCCTGTGGACTGGTCCAACACGGCCATCTTCCGCCAGGCCATGCGCCCGGCCTTCGCCGATGACGTGGAGGCCTTTGCCGGGCGCAACCGCTACTATATCGAGGCCACCCTTGAGCTGGGCGACGTGGTGACCCTCTATGGGGCGGAGCGGGTCCGCTACGCCAACCGCTCCGAGGACACGCTGGAGGAGATCGTCTTCCGGCTCTACCCCAACCTGGACGCCTTCTCCGGGCAGATGAATATCCTGGAGGTGACCGTGGAGGGGGAGCCGGTCATCCCCACCCTGCAGGAGCGGCGCTCGGTGCTGCGTGTGCCGTTGCCGACCCCCCTGCGCCCCGGTGAATCGGTGGAGCTGACGCTGCGCTTCAACAGCGCCATCCAGCGCGGCTTCTCGGCCAGCTACGGCGAGTACAGCTTCCAGCGCGGCGTCTTCACCGCGCCGGAGTGGTACCCGGTCCTCAGCGTCTACGAGGAGGGGCACGGCTGGTGGACCGAGCGCTCCACCACCATCCAGGGCGAGCAAACCTACACCGAGACCGGCCTGTACGAGGTGTTGCTGACCGCCGAAGAAGACGTGACCATCGTCCTCAGCGGGACCGAGATCGAGACCATCGACAACGGGGACGGCACGCTGACCCACCACGTCGTCAGCGGCCCCATGCGCGATAGCATCCTGATTGCCAGCCGCTCCCTAATCCCTGTCAGCGGCGAGGTGGACGGCATCACGGTCAACGTCTACTACTGGGACGTGCCAGACGCCGACACGCTGCGGCGCAACGAGCGCGCCGCCCATGCCGGCTTGCAGATCGCCATCGACTCCCTGGCGACCTTCAGCCGCGTCTTTGGGCCTTACCCCTTCAACGAGTTCGATGTGGTGCAGACCAACACCGCAGCGGGGGGCATCGAGTATCCCGGCGTGATCGTGGTTGCCAACAACTACTGGAACACCGGGGATGATTTCTTCGAGACTGTCATCGCCCACGAAGTGGCCCACCAGTGGTGGTACAGCCTGGTGGGCAACAACCAGGTGGCCTATCCCTTTATCGACGAGAGCCTGACCAGCTTCTCCGAGTACGTCTACTACTGGGAGACGGCGGAGAGCGAGCGCGAGGTGCAGCAGGCCCGCGACTTCATCCGTAACGAGCAGCGGCTCTACAACTCCTATCTGGGCGGGGGCAATCCTGACCTGCCGCTGGGCCTCTCCACGGACCATTACGTCGAGTTCCAGTACAGCCTGATCATCTACACCAAAGGCCCGCTGTTCTTCAACGAAATCGCGGAGCAGATCGGGCGGGAGGAGATGTACCGCGTGCTGCAGGAGTTCTTCCGCCGTCACCGCTACGAGGTGGCCGAGATCAGGGATATTCTGGACGTGTTCGAGGACGTGACTGGCCAGGACTGGGACCCGTTCTTCTACGAATGGGTGGGCAGCTTCCCCGGCCTGGACCCGGCGGCTGTCGCCACCGTCGATGCGTTGCAGAGCGGGGGCTAGAGAGGCGCTCTCACCGGACTGCCTGGGTTTGTGGGGCAGGCCAGCCGTACCCGGCTTTTAGCCGGCAGAGGAAGGCTCGTCTTCGGGGGTGCGGGGGTTGGCGGGACTCTGTTCCTGTCTCTTGCGGGAGGCGGTGCGGCGGTCCTCCCGCCACATCAGGAAGATCAGCAGTGCGACGCCGACCACGATGCAGCTATCCGCGACGTTGAAAACGGGCCAGAATTTGAAGTCCAGAAAGTCCACCACATAGCCGAGGCGGATGCGGTCCACCAGGTTACCCACAGCACCGCCAAGCTGGAGGCCCAGCGCCACCCGCACCAGCCACACGCGCTCCGGCAACTGGCGGTAAAAGTAGAGGATCACGCCCACCACGACCAGCGCGACAATGGTGAAGAGGGTCCCCCCCTCTGGCAGCATGCCAAAGGCGGCCCCGGTGTTGGTGACGTAGGTCAGGGTGAAGTAGGGGCGGATGGCCTCGATGGGCATCCATTGCTCGTTGGGTTGCAGGTTGTGGACGATGATGGCTTTGCTGACCTGGTCCAGGAAGATGGCGCTCAGCGCGACCCAGGCCAGGAACCCCCACTTTCTCAGGCGCATGGCTATCAATCCCTCGATGTTCAGCTTCGGCGAAACTGGCGCGATTCGGCGCAGCCCAGGCACAGCGGCGTGTAGGGAATAGCTTCCAGGCGGGCAAGGTCGATCTTCTGACCGCAGTTCTCGCAGACGCCATACGTGCCCTGCTCCATTTTTCTCAGGGCATCGTTGACCAGGCGCAGGGTTTGCTCGGTGCTGTTGCGGAGGGCCAGGTCTTTGGCCTGGTCGAAGACGCCGGTTGCGTCGTCGGCCTGGTGGTTGGTGTACCCTGTGCCGTCCGGCACGGTGGAATCCTTTAAGTGCTCCACTTTGGCGCGCAGGTCCTCGCGCATCTGTAACAGAACGGGCTTAAGCTGCTCGTGGGACGTGATCATTGCCGCCCTCCCAGCCAGTTTGATGGATAGCTTCGGACAGACTTCCATTGTACCGCTTGGCCGGTGGGGACACAACCGGCACGCGAACGCCTGTTCGTAGCCCCGCTGTGGGGCCTGCCGGGGGATGAGGGGGCGGTGGACAGGCTCAGCCAGTGGAGGAAAGGAAGGCCAGCAGGGTATCCGCGAAGAAGAGCGCCAGGCCCAGGGCCAGGATCAACAGCGGCCAGCGTTTGTCCTCCGCCAGCAGCGCGAAGAGCGCGCCTACCAGGAGCAATCCGCCGCCGCACAGGCGGGACCAGCCCAGGGTTTGCGTGGCCACGGCGCAGAGGATGAGCAGGGCGGCCAGGCCGACGATCACGAAGAACAGGGTGCGGTTGGAGCCTGGGGTTCGCAGGCGGGGGGGCGGGGTGGTCATGGCAGGACGCCCCAGGGGAGCAGCGCCTTCAGCACACCGACGCCTTGAGCGTGCCGCCAGTCCCTGACGGCCAGCACATCCGCCGGAAAGGTCAGCGCGTCGCCGTGCTGCACATCGATGGCAAACCTTGCGTTGATCGGTTGCTTGGTCATCGGGCACGCCCTCCGCACCAGGCCCACGCCACAAAAGCGCCTCGTCGGCGGATTATACCCGCTTTGGGGCGCGGGTGCAGCGCAGCCAGAGGGTCTGCCACCGACCCGGCTGGACCTGCTGGCCGCTGCTAGAAGAACTTGACCACGATGTCGCTGATCACGTTGGCGGCGGCGTCGCTGCTGCCGACGGCGTGGTGCATGTGCCTGTAGATCTCGCGCAACTTGAGCATCTTGACCACGTGGCCCAGGTCCTTCGGCTCCTGGAAAAGCTCGGCCAGCGCGGTGGCGTAGAGCACCTCCATGCGGTTGTCGATGGCCTTGGCTCGCACGGCGTGATCCTCGGCCACGGCAGGGTGGTGCTCCAGCCGCTCCATCGCCATGTGCAGCTCCTGCGCCGCGTCGTGGAGCAGCTCGGCCATCTCCAGCAACTGGTCGGTCGGCTCCACGTCCAGGATGTCCATTTCGTTGACCACCGAGTACATATAGTCCAGCACGTCGTCCAGGACGCGCGAGAGCGTGAAGATGTCCTCGCGGTCGATGGGGGTGACGAAGGAGCGGTTTAGCTCGTCGATCAGGATGCGGCGGATCTCGTCCGCTGCCTTCTCAATCTGGCGCACGGCCTGGGCGTTTTTGTTGCTGGGCTTGCGCATGTAGGTGACCAGCGCTTCGCCGCCCTCCACCAGGAAGGCGGATTGCTCCGTCAGGCGCTCGATGAAGCGGTCTGGGCGTCGCCTGGGCCACAGCGAGCGGACACGGTCTTTGACGCGCTCCAGTCGGTTGTTCATAGTGTGCGCTCCACTTCATAACCATCTCACAATAAGGTTGTAGGTCAGGGCGCTGACCACGGCTGCCAGCGGAATCGTAAACAACCAGGCGATGATGATGTTCCTGAAGACGTTCCAGCGGATCATCCGTGCCCGCTCCGCGCTCCCCGCGCCGATAATGGCCGAGCTGACCACCTGGGTGGTGCTCACCGGGCCGCCCAGCAGCGCCGCCCCCAGGATGACGCTGGCCGAGGCGGCCTGAGCGCCCAGGCCGTGGATGGGGCGCAGCCGGTAGAACTTGCCGCCCAGCGTGCGGATGAGGCGCCAGCCGCCGAAAAGGGTGCCCAGGGCAATGGCCCCGGCGCTGACCGCGATCACCCAGAGCGGCACCCGGAACTGCGGCAGCACGCCGGTTGCCACCAGGCCCAGGGTGATGACGCCCATGGTCTTCTGGGCGTCGTTGGTCCCGTGGGAGAGCGCCAGCCAGGTGGAGGCCAGGATTTGGCCCCGCCGGAACCAGGTGTTGATGTGCGGCGTGGCGTAGCTCCCCAGGAAGCGCAGCAGGCGCACCATCAGGAATCCGGCCAGCATACCCAGCGGCGGCGAGACGAAGAGGGCGACCAGCGTTTTGGCGAGGCCCTGGGGCTGGATCGCGCCGGGGCCGTAACCAGCCCAAACCGCGCCGATGATGCCGCCGATCAGGGCGTGGGAGGAGCTGGATGGGATGCCGAAAGCCCAGGTCAGGACGTTCCAGGTGATGGCCCCCACCAGCGCAGCCAGCACCACCGGCAGCGTCATCGCCTGTTCTGCCACCACCTCGCTGCCGATGGTCCTGGCCACAGCCACGCCGAACAGGAAAGGCCCCGCCCCTTCGGCAATCGCCGCCAGGATGAGCGCTTTGCGCGGCCCGATGGCCCGTGTGGAGATCATGGTTGCCACCACGTTGGAAGAGTCGTGAAGCCCGTTCCAGAAGTCGAAGAGCAGGGCCACCCCCACCAGAACGACCGCCTCCGCTGGAAGCGAAAACAGCAACGTTGCCTCCCCTCATGAGTTTCGGTTCGGTCTTAGAGCATAAACCAGCGGCTGAGGCCAAGCGCGCTGGTCTATCCTGTGCGATAAGAACGTCCAATGTTTAAGTAAATGTTAAAATATGTTCTCCATTTTAACATCATTGGCAGGAGAGCACAATGCCGGGCACACGCTCCTGGGGGGCCGGGAGGGTTTTCTACAGCGGGAGAGGGTGGAAAAAGGGGACGGTGGGCAGGGCGGCGCGGCTAGCCTGCCCGGCTTTGCCGCAGCCGGGAGACGTAATCTGCCGCGAAGGCCCCTGCCTCTGTGGCCACCAGCGCGCCGCTCAGCTTCTTCACCACCAGCTTGCCGGAGAACTCGGCCAGCCGGACCACCTGCTGGCGCATCACGTCCATGAAGCGTTCCCAGGAGATGCCCTCCGGGAGCTGGCCCTCACGCAGGTCGCGCATGCTTTCCAGGTAGTCGATCACCGGGCTGGCAGCCGGGAAGACGAGCGCTGAGGGCAGGTCGTAGCGGGCGACGGCGTAGAAGTGCCGCCCCAGGATGGCGCACCCGTTTTCCAGGCAAAAGCGGCTGCCGGTGGGCGAAGGCTCTTCCTCGTGGTACTGGAAGTTGGTGAGCAGCAGCAAGGCCCGGCGGTACAGGGTGTTAAGCTCCGGCATGGTATGGGCGCTATTAGTGGCTGCCAGCAGGACCCCGCCGGGCTTGAGCACGCGCTGAATCTCGGCAATGGCGCGGTCGATCTCCGGCACGAAGTACAGCATGTGGTTGGCCAGCACCACGTCGAAGCTGTCATCCGCAAAGGGCAGGGTCTGCGCATCCAGGACCGCCAGCTTGCTGGCGTGGGCAAAGCGGTTTTCCCGCTGGCGCTTGACCATGCCGAAGGAGAAATCCCCGGCGAAGTGCCTGCCCTGTGGGATGCGCGCCTTGACCGGGCCGAAATAGAGGCCCGGCCCGGCCCCCAGATCGAGCACCCACTCGTCTCCACGCCAGTCGATGCGGTCCAGCACCCAGTTGGTGAAGTCGATTTTGGGGACGGTGTACAGCTCGTGGGTGCGCTGGCGGATGCCCAGTTTGTCATCCGTGGCAAAGGCATGCCGGGTGAGCAGTTCTCGGTCGGTTTCGGGGTGCTTATTGGCCATTTTCTGGTGTAACCTGCCCTCTCTGGGCATCTCCGCCGGTGAAGTCCACTCCTGGGCGCAAGCGGCGTAGCGAGCCGTGCACGGGTGGGGCGGGGCATACCTGGCGTCCGGGCACGGGGGGAGCGTTCTGCCCTGCTGTTGGTATCATCCTAACAGTGTAACGCCCGGAGCGCAATGGCAGATGAGAAGCGGGGGGATGCTTCCTCCGGCCCGCCCCAGGGGCAGGCAGGCCAGGGTAAAAAAAACGCCGGTCCGGGCACGGACGCGGCGCAGCGAGGAAGGCGGCAGAAAACGCGGGCGGGGGTTACAGCATGCGGACGACGCCCAGCACCTTCCCCTGAACCTGGCAGTTGTTGGGATGCACGTAGATCGGCTCCATGTTCGGGTTGCGCGGTTGCAGCCGGATGCGCGTCCCTTCGTCGTAGAAGGCCTTCAGGGTCGTCTCGCCCCGCTCCGGCAGCCACACGGCCACCAGGTCCCCGTCGCGGCAGGTCTGCGTCTTGCGCAGGATGACCACATCCCCGTCGTCGATCAGGGCGTCGATCATGGATTTGCCCTGCACTTCCAGGGCGAAGACCTCGCTGGGGTCCAGGCCGTGCAGCATGTCTTTGGAGACCTCGATCATGTCCATGTCCGGGTCGTAGTACTCGCCGAAGTCCTCACCCGGCAGGGGAACCGGCTCGCTGGCGACGATGCGCCCCACCTTGGGCACGCGGGCCACGTTCAGGGCCTCGTAGGCGCGCACGGGAACCTCCCGCAGGGCAGGTGGCGGATTGAGCCGCCGCACCAGGCGAATGCCGCGCGACTTCTCCGGCTCGCGCTCCAGCCAGCCATACTCCACCAGCTTTTTCAGGTTGTAATTGACCACGGAGGTGGATTTGATGTCGCAGGCCTCGCCGATCTCGCGGATGGTTGGCGGGTAGCCTTTCCTGTCAACAAACCCCTCCAGAAAGTGAAGAATGGCCTTCTGGCGCTCGGAGAGCGCGTTGTACATGCCGTCGGGGTCCTGATCTTTGCCCATCATGCCCTTTTCCTCGCACATCAGTTCTGGATTTTCCCCAGTATAAGCGAACTATTGTGCGATGTCAAGGAATTTCCCAACTTATCCCCACGTTATCCCCATGTTATCCCAATTTATTGGCAGGTTGTGGGATATTGGCCCCCACCTTATCCCTCGTCGGTGAACGGCCCCACCGTATCGGCGGCGTGGCCGGGCGCGCCGCCGCGCACGGAGCCTTTGTCGCTCTCGCCGCGCGTGAAACTTGTGTCGAAGTCCTCCGGGTGGGTTGCCTGGTGGTAGATGGCCAGCCAGCGGGCGATCTGGCGGGCGGTCTGGTCCACCTCCTCCTGCTCTTCCTCCTCCTCTTTCTGCCGCTGCTGGCGCAGGATGTCCTCCTGCAGGGCATAGGGCTGGTAGATGTAGGGCAGCACCGTCTCGCCGCCCACCTGGTCCGCCGGGTTGTCGTCCTCGGCGGCGGTCTGGATGGTCACCGTGCCGTAGTTGAACAGCTTTTGCCAGATGCCGTTGATGGAGACGTGCACGCCCTGAATGTGGCGGATCAGGATGATGCTCTTCTCGTCCTCGATCCACAGGGGGCGGCGGTGGAGGCGGGTCACCGTCTGCTTATCGATGATGTAGAGGTCGTTGTGCCAGTCCTCGTACATCCACCACCACCAGGCGATCAGCGCCGGGAAGAGCAGCACGAAGAACAGGACACGCACCAGCGGGTGGAACATGGCCCACGGCCAGGCCCAGTGCCAGATGATGTTCACCACCAGCAGGATGAGGGCCAGGACCAGGAAAAAAGTGGGGGGGAAGATGTCGTTCCACAGCACCAGCCAGTGCCGGCGGTAGATCACGCGGAAGCCCTCGTCGATGCGCACGCGCAGATCGAAGTAATTCAACACCTGCTGCCAGAGCTGCTCCGCCCGCGAGCGGACCGTCTCCGTGGGGGGCGGCGGCGGATTGGGCGGGCGGGCAGGCGGCGGCAGGTCCTCCGCCCGTGTGCGGTTGAGGGCCTTGACGCCGATGAAGTTGTCGATCTCGGCCCGTATCTGCTCCCGGCTCATGGCGGCGCGGTGGGAGCGCTTGCGCACCAGCTCCTGGTTGAGCAACTCCCGCAGCTCCTCTGCGTTCTCCAGCGTATCGAAGACCAGCGTGCCGCCGGCCCCCGCTGTGGCGATGATCAGGTCGGCGAAGCCGAAGTACTCAGCAAAGACGCCGTGCTGCTGCGTGCGCACAGACTGGATGCTGGTCAGGGGGGCCTGGTCGCGCGTCTCGTTGAAAGTGAGCAGCACGCGCTCCTCGTGCACCACGCGCTGGTTGGTGATCACAAACCAGTCGTTGCGCCAGTCGAAGTAGTTGTAGATGACGGTGATCGTGGGGAAGAACAGCATGGGGAAGACGCCCACCACCACCAGGAAGCGCGGCACAAGGGGGACGAGATACAGCACCAGAGGGAGCGGCAGCAGCAGGAAGAAGATGGGGATGGCCAGCAGCGCCCGCCGCCAGAAGGCCCAGATGTGGCGGCGCGTGTAGGCCAGCACCTGCTCCTCCGGGTTCAGCCAGGGGAAATCGTGGTCGATCAGCTTCTGCCGCACGTCCTCGCGGATGTTCAGGCGGGCCTTGATGGCCGGGTGGCGGGCGATGAATTCGTCGAAGTTGCGCTTGGGCAGCACCAGCACCGTGGCGTCGCGCACGATGACCAGCGATTGCGGGCGCTCCTCGTAGAGGAACAGGGAGCGCTCCCCCACGAACTCGCCCGGCTCCACGTCCTCCCCCCGGCGCTCGATGCCGTCCTCCCCCACGCGCAGCAGCCGTCCCCGCCCGGAGACGAACAGGTACAGCGCATAGGACCGCTCTGCCTGCCGGTAGACGTATTCCCCGGCGCGGAAGTGCTCCACGCGGAAATGCGGCTCCAGCAGCGCGATCTCCTCCGGCTTAAGCTCGGAGAAGAGCGGCAGGCTGCTGATGTAGCGGATTTTCTCGGCCTGGCTCAGCGTGGCCTGCGTTGAGGTTGTCTGCTCGAATGCCATGGCGTGATGCCGTTGGACGATCATTTGCCGCCCCCATTGTACCTCACCCTGCTGCGGAGGTGGCAACCGAACGGGCAGGCGGGGCTAGCGGGCCGGGCGGGCCATGGTCACCAGGCGCGCTCCGCCACTGCCGTGCACCTGGCGGAAGCTGGCCCCCTGGCGCACGTACCGCAGCACCACATCCACATCCTCCACCACCGTCCCGGCGATCAGGGTGATCCCGTGGTCAAAGAGCACCGGACTGAGCGGCGCGCTAGGCCCCAGCAGGAGCACGGTGGCTTCTGGCCGGCACAGGGCGCGCAGGCCCTCGAACGTGCCGTTGAGCAGCGCCATGCCGGTGATGGCGACCACCTCCGCCCCCGGCAGCACCTCCGGGGCGGCCCCGGCAGGCAGGTCGCCGGGGCGGGGATGCCGCTCCAGCACATGCAACGCGCCAACGCGCCCCCGCAGCCGCTCTGTGAAGGGGAAATGGCCGATGAGGGCCACGGTTTTGCCCGCGCCGTGCGCGGCGATGACCTCCTCGGCGTTGAGGTCGGTCCACAGTTCCGGATGGCGGGGCAGCAGGGCGTTGATGGCGGCGAAGGCTACGCTGCGCAGCGTAGGCTGCTCAGCGCCGGCCAGCGCGGCCAGCTCCCGCCCGGAGCATTGCTCCAGCCGACCGGCCTGGGGCACGTCCGGCCCGCTGTGGTGGGCATGCGCCCCGCCCAGGGTGGAGGCCAGCCCACAGCGCAGCTCACGCCCAACCCTGACGGCCACCGCCGTCCAGTGCAGGCCGATGGTCACCTGGGCCACCTCGCCGTCAGGCAGCCCGGCCAGCAGATCGTCCAGCAAGGGCATCCTATCCTCCTCCGTGGCCCCGCGCGTGCCGCTGCCGGATCAGCGCCTGGTAGTAGGCCAGCAGGTCGCGGTCCTGCTCTGCCCCCCAGATCATGGGCGCGCGGCTGACCTCCAGCCCGATGCCCACCCGCCCCTGAGTCTGGCTGAGGCCGACTTCCGTGCCGTAGTAGATCACGGGCGGCCCCGGCAGGCGCATCTGAACCGCCGCCGCGCGGCGCAGGGCGGCTTTGTTGCCCCCCGCCACGTAGAGAAAGCGATTCATGTCATGGTTGTCCAGGAAGGTCGGCATGATGAAGTCGGGGGGGAAGTAGGCCAGGTGCCGCGCCAGGAAGCGCTCGAAGTCGGCTTCTGACCACTGTTGGAGGGCGTAGGTCCTGCGCAGGGCGTCCTCCAGGTGAAAGTCCAGGCTGCCGTCCAGGCGGCCCACGTAGGCGCGCAGGGCATCCGGCGCGTCCACGATCTCGCCGAAGCAGAAGCAGTCCGGCCTGGCGGCCTTGCAGGCCGCCCAGAAATCTGACCAGAAATCCGGCCCCGGACCGTTGGCGTAGTCCAGGCGGTAGCCATCCACCTCGAATTCCCGCAGCCAGTGCAGCCCGATGTCGATCATCCAGCGGCGGGCATCGGGATGGGCCAGGTTCAACTGGGGCATCTGGCGCACGCCAAAGAAAGAGCGGTAGCCCACCGCCGAGTCGTCCCAGAAGAACCAGTCACGGTAGGGGCTGTCCGGGTCGCTGAGGGCCTGCTGAAAGATGGGATGCCGGTCTGAGAGGTGGTTGCAGACCAGGTCCAGGATGATGCGGATGCCGCGCGCGTGGGCAGCCTGCACCAGCGCCCGCAGCGCCTCGTCGCCGCCCAGGCGCGGGGCCACCTGGAAGTAATCTGTGGCGTCGTAGCCGTGGGGGGTGGGGCTGGGGAAGATGGGGGTCAGCCACAGGCAGGTCACGCCCAGGTCGGCCAGGTAGTCCAGCCTGTCCCGCACGCCCCACAGCGTGCCGCCGCAGAAGCGACTCAGGTCGCGGGTTTGCAGCCAGCCCTGGCCGTCGCCGGGGTAGAAGCGGTCCACGAAAATCTCGTAGATCACGGCTTCCCGCGCCCAGGCGGGCGGCCCCAGGCAGTCCACGTGGTAGGTGAAGGTGGTGCCGGTTGCCGGGTCCCCAGGCGCAACCTCCGGCTGCGGCCTGTTGTGGAAGAAGGCCTCCGCCGCCTTCTCCACCGTCTGCTGGGCGTCCGGCCAGTCGGCGAAGATCTCCGGGCCGCCCTCGCTCCAGGCGCTGAGGCGGTAGCGCACCACCGTCCCCTCCGGCTGGGCGGGCAGCTCTCCCCGCCAGAGGGTCACATAGCCCCACACCAGGGAATCCCACGCCACCTCGGCCTGTTGCAGGGGCACGGCCTGGCCGTTGCTGGCCCGGCCCCGCGACCCGGCTGGTGGGCTGCCATCCAGTGTGTAGTAGCAGGCCGCCCGGTCCACGGCCAGGTCTGGCCCGGCGCGCACGGTGAGGGTGACCGGCTGGCCCGGCGCGGGGTCCTGGGGGGCCAGGTCGTGCCGGTGTTGCAGGCCGCGCCGCATGGCCCGGTGATGCACCAGCTTCAGCGCGTCGGTGGCGTAGGTGCCAAAAATGTGCTCTTCCATAGGCCTCCTGGGGCCTCCTTATAGGGGGAGACAAGCGCCGCGCGATCACAATAAACGTAGCGGCGGGTCACCGTCCGCCGCTACCGCCCTCCAACACACACCTGAACGGCCTCTTTTTGCCCATCAACACGGCCTGCCTCTAGCCTTTCACTGCGCCCTGCGTCAGGCCGCCGACGATCTGGTCTTGCAGCAGCAGGTAGAGCACTACAATCGGCGTTGCGCCGATGAGCGCGCCCGCCGCGAATTTGCCCCAGTCCCGCGCGAAGTTGTCGCTGACGTAGTTGAAGAGGCCCACCATCAGCGTCCAGTGCTCCTTGTTGCGCAGCAGCACGCGGGCCAGCACGAACTCGTTGAAGCTGGAGACGAAGGCCAGGATGGCCACCACGGCCAGGATGGGCCGCACCAGCGGGAAGATGAGCATCCAGAAGGTCTGCCAGTGGGTCGCGCCGTCCACCTGCGCCGACTCGTCGATGTCGCGCGGGATGGAATCGAAGAAGCCCTTCATCAGCCAGGTGTTGATGCCCATCGCCCCGCCCAGGTAGACCAGGATCAGGCCGCCCAGGCTGTCCAGGCCGAACAACTGGAAAACCGACCAGTTGATCCCGGAGAGGGCGGGCACGGCCTGAGGGATGTAGTCCGCCAGCTTGCCGATCTGCTGCAAGATGAGGAACAGGGCCACCATGGCCAGCATGTTGGGGAAGACCTGGATGAGCAGCACCAGCACCAGCAGGCTGCGCCGCCCCTGAAAGCGGAAGCGCGAGAAAGCGTAGGCGCTGAGGGCGGAGACCAGCACGGAGAGCACGGCGCTGATCCCGGCCACAAAGACGGAGTTGCCCAGCCAGTTCCAGTAGGGATGGATGGGCAGGTCCTCCACCAGGATGCCCCGGAAGTTGGTGAACAGCTCCTCCAGGCTCTCCACATCCTGCGGGATCAGGGTCTGGTTGGCCAGGTTGCCGGTGGGGTTGAACGCCGCCGAGATGATCCAGACGACCGGGAACAGGGCGAAGAGCAGGGCGACGAGGATCACGATCCAGCGCCAGGTGAGATCGATGATTCGCTCGCGGCGCGAGGCCGCCATGCGGCCCTCCAGGTGGATGGCTGATTGCACGCTAGACATTTTCGGAGACCTCCTCCCACTGGCCGGTGAAGCGGAACTGGAGCAGGGTGATGCCGGAGACGATGAGGAAGATGACGACGGTGATGGCCGAGGCCAGGCCGTAGTCCGCCCCGCGCCCGGTGCCGAAGGCCAGCCGGAAGGTATAGCTGATCAGGATGTCGGTGTAGCCAGCCGGGGTCAGCGTGGCGGGGATGGGCGGGCCGCCTTCGTTAAAGGCTTCGATGATCACGAAGTTGTTGAAGTTGAAGGTGAAGGAGGCGATCAGCAGCGGCCCCACCGCCACCAGCAGCAGCGGCAGCGTGATCTGCCAGAACCGCTGCAGGCCGCTCGCGCCGTCCACCGCCGCAGCTTCGTAGATATCCGTGGGGATAGATTGCAGCGCGCCGCTGGTGATGAGCATCATGTAGGGGTAACCCAGCCACAGGTTGACCAGCAGCACGCCGAACTTGGCCCAAAACGGGTCGGAGAACCAGGGTGGGTTGATGCCGAAGGTCGTGCTCAGCACGCCCAGGTTGGGGTTCATCATGCCGCGCCACACCAGGATGCTGATCACGCCGGGGATGGCGTAGGGGATGATCAGCAGGGAGCGAATGATCTTCCTGCCCCGGACGTTGGGGCTGTTGAGCACCAGGGCCATGAAGAGGCCGAGGGCGAAGGTGGAGAGCACGGAGAGCGCCGCAAAGGCCACCGTCCAGGTAAAGACGGCGATCAGCGGACCGCGCAGCGCCGGGCTTTCCAGGAAGCGCAGGAAGTTCTGGAACCCCACCGGGACCCAGAAGCCGGGCGACAGCTCGGCCCCACCCTGGGAGACGAAGGAGCCGGTCTCCTCGTTGGCGTAGTAGACGACATCCGCCTGGCGGTCGACGATGGCGTCCTGCTCTGGGTCGTAGACGTAGCGCTGCACGGCCCGCGCGGCGTCGCGCGTCGAGGAGATGACCACCACGTCCGGCTCCTTGCCGAACTCCAGGCTTTGCAGCGTGGCCAGGTTCTGCACCAGCTCCCGGCGGTCTAACTGCCGGTAGCCCTGGTAAGTTTCCGGCGGGGTGGGGTCGTCCGTCTCCACTGCCTCAAACGGCTGGTCGGGCCTGGCAAACAAGACTTCCAGCGATTCACCTTCGCCGCGTGTCAGCCACAGCGCGAACTGGCTGGGGTCGTCCTGGCTGACGAAGGGAGTCCACGCGTAGGTGGGGGCGTCCTCCGGGATGAAGGTGCGCTGGGCGTGCAGGGCGATGGCCTGCTCCTTGGTGTACAGGTGGCCGTCGCTGTAGTTGGTGAAGGCCGTATAGACGGTGAAGAGCAGCGGGTAGAGCACCATCAGCGTCATCAGTATCAGGCCGGGGGACATCCAGCGCAGGGGATAGAGGCGCGGCACGAAGACGATGACGTTGACGCCGATGGTGATGATGGCGATCACCAGCGCGAGCGGGATTGCCGTGGTATCGCGGCTCTGCAAGAAGGCGTAGATCAACAGGATGGCAAACGCATCCAGGATGGCCAACCCCAAGATCATCAATATCTGTCTGGAAAGAAGGGCCAGGGGCCCAGAAGGACCCCTGGCACTCGCGCCGCGCGCACTCATCGTTTATTCTCCGATGTCCACCGTAACCAGGTGGGTTTCGGAGTCGTAGGTGAAGGTCACTGCCGCTTCTTCCTCCAGCACCAACGGGATGTTGGCCCCGTCGCGCTCGCCGTCCACGCCGTAGTTCTCCGCCCAGCTACCGCCGACGGCGACCTTGAACTCGTACTCACCGGCGGGGATGGTGAAGGTGGCAGAGTAAGTGCCGTCGCCCATGTCGGCCAGCGCGGTGGCCTCACAGGCCGGGTCCCAATCGCCGGCGCAGCCCACCAGCGCCTGGAAGCTGCCGGGCACGTTCACCATGCCGCTCAGGTCGGTGGCGAGCAGCGCGCGCACCTGCTGGGCGGCGTTGGCGAAGGCCTCCTCAGCGGTTTGCTGCTGACGGATGACCAGCTCCTGCGCGCTGCCCCAGGCCGTCCATACGGAGGCCATCTCCGGGATGGCAGGCATGGGCAGGCCCTCCTGGCCGGCAGCGGCGAAACCGGCGATGTCCGGGTCCTCGATGGCCTCCCGCACGGGCAGGTAGGCGGACGGGCGCGGGTCGGCATCATAGATGGCCTGCATCACCTCTTCCGTCGCCACGTAGTCCAGCAGAAAGACCTCAGCCAGCAGTTGGTTGGGGCTGAAGGCGCTGATCATGAAGCCCTGCACGCCCAGGAAGGGACGGCCATGCTCGATCACCTGGCCGGGGATCACGTCCACCACGTAGGGCACGCCGGATTCGCGGATGCGCGGCAGCGCCCAGGGGCCGGTGACGATCATGGCGGCCTGGCCGTTCTCGAACATGGTGTGCATCACGTCGTAGTCCACGTCGGTGGGGATCAACCCATCCACCACCATGCCCTCCAGCCAGGTGAAGGCGGCGAGGGTGCCCTCGCTATCCAGGCCCAGATCATTCGGGTTGTAGTTGCCCTCCTCATCCAGCCCAAAGATGTAGCCGCCGAAGGCGGTCATGAGCGGGAAGGTATGGTAGGGATCGTTGGTCTGGATGATGTAGCCGTAGTCTGCTGCGCCGGACTCCTGAATTTCCTCGGAGAGCGCCCGCACCTCTTCCCAGGTGGCCGGCGGCTCTGGGACCAGCTCCGGATTATAGACAAAGGCGACGTTCTCCATGGCGTAAGGCATGCCGTACAGCTCGCCCTCGTAGAAGAAAGCCTGCACGGCGGCGGGCAGGAAGTCGCTCTCCCGATCACCCAGGTCCAGCGGCATGACCAGCCCGTTGAGCGTCAGCTCGCCCAGCCAGTCGTGCGCGCCGATGATGATGTCCGGGCCTTCGCCCGCCGGACCGGCCACCTTGAGGCCATCGCGGATGTCGCCAAAGCCCAGCTCCTGGACGACGACCTCCACGCCGAACTCCTCCGTGAAGCGCGCACCGACCTCCGCCAGGATGGGCGAGCGGGTATCGTCCGCCCAGATCACCAGTTGGCTATCCTCCTGGGCGATGGCCACGGGGCCGAGGGCGCTAAGGACCAGCACCAGCGCGGTCAGCAGCATGAGACGCATCTTCATCTTCTTCATCCCTCCGCAAAGTATTCAGTCGAACAGTGTGCTATTTACCACCGGGTCGATGGAAAGTCTGAAAAGCCCTGGTCGAGAACAGATTGGGCGGTGCTCACCTCCTTCCTATGCTTGCCTGTGCTTGGCAGGTTCACAAGGCAGCGATGGGCTGGGAAGCAGTGATCGTTTATCCTGGATGGTCGTCTTGGTCGGGAGCGGTGTGCAATTCCTGCACCAGGGTATCGCGCAGCCTGGCCAGCAACTGGCGGAGCAACTCCTGCTCCTGCTGGTTGAAGGCGCGGTCGAACCGCTGCTGAACGGCTTCCTCGTGTGCCTGTTGCGCCTGGTGCAGCCGTTCCTGACCGGCAGGCGTCAGCACCACCAGTTGGGCGCGCCGGTCTGCCGGGTCGCCTGTCCGCCGGGCCAACCCTTCGGCCTCCAGTTGGTCGATGATGCGGGTGATGGTGCTCTTGGCGCGCAGCAGGCACGCGCTGAGGGTCGTCAGGCGCTGGCCTTCCTGCGAGTCAAGAAGTTTGAGCACCCGGTATTGGGGAAGGGTGAGGTCGAAGTGACTGAGCACCCGCCGGTCGCCATCGTCCAGGAGCACGTAGACGTCGTGGATCATGCTGTATTGCCGGTAGGCCGGGGGGGCTGTTCTGGCAGACGTGCCATCTCCCGACATTGGTTCCTCACGCAATTGTTAGGAGTGCAACCATTGCGCCCAAAATTATTTTAGGGGTTTATGGCTGGCGCTGTCAAGCACGTCGCCCATGAAAAATTGGGCAAATCGTCCAAACTGGGCGGCGTCGCAGTTGGGCACGCCCTAGCTGAGCGAGAACCCGCCCGCGTTGCGCTCCTCTTTGTGCGGGTTCAGCAGGATGTCCAGCAGCATGACCTCGCGCCGGTACAGGGCGCGGAGCCTGGTGAGAAGCTGGACGGCATCCTCGGCGGCCAGCAGGGCCTGGGTCTGGGCCGGGGCGATGCGGAGGAGGGTGGCGGCCAGGTAGCCGAAAGCCAGGGGGTCCTCCGGCCTGCGTTGCAGCTCGGCCCGCGCTCTGCCGGTGCGGGAGAGAAGGGTGAGGTAGCGCGCGACCCAGGGATACAGGTCCTGCGCGGCCCGGTCCAGGGCCTGTGGATCGTCGTTTGGCATGGGGAACAGCTCCACCGCGCCGACCAGGTAGGGGTAATCCCGGCTGTTGAGCGCCAGGATGCGGAAGCGCTCCACGCCGACGGCCAGGATGTTCATGCGTCCCTGGCCGAGCGGCTCCATCTGGGCGATCTGGGCGGTGCAGCCGATAGGGTGTGGCTCTGGCAGCGGGCCGTGGGCCTCGCTGCCGCGCTGGATGAGCGCGACCCCAAAAGGCCCCTGTGTCTCCAGGCAGCGTTTGACCAGTTGTTTGTAGCGCTCCTCAAAGATATGCAGGCTGATCGGCATACCCGGAAAGAGGACGGTATTCAGCGGAAAAAGCGGCAGCTCAAGCATGGATTTCACCGGGATTTCTGCATACGCAAAAAAGGCGGCTCTCTTTTGTTCATTATATACGAGATTATAGGGGAGTCGGGCTGTGTGTGGCGGGGGGCGAAGTTCGTGCGGGGGTCGAGATTCGCCGGCGAACAGCAGCTGGCCGTCAGGGCCGCTGGATGGGGCGTCCCTATCCGGCGACTCTGCTTGAGAAAAACATCACAAAGTGGGTATGATTTCCTGCACTGCTGGTTTGGGGGTCGGGGTCTTATGATCAGGGTGCTGTATAGCGTGTCGCGCCGTGGGCAGGGCGCGACAGACTCCTGGGATGACGCTGTGGGTTGGTATCAGCGGGGCGGGCAGCCCGTCCTGGAAATCAGAGGAGGCATGGATGAAATTCGGCACGATGCTGGGCGATGTCCTGAAATCGGCAGGCCAGGCTCCGGCCACGGAGCGTTATCCGCTCCAGCGGCGTGAGGCTCCGCCACGACTGCGCGGCATGCTGGTGTGGAACCGCGAGCATTGCACCGCCTGTGGCCTGTGCGCCAAGGATTGCCCGGCCAACGCCCTGGAAGTCATTGCCATTGACAAGAAGGCCAAGCGCATCGTGCTGCGCTACCACGTGGATCGCTGCACCTTCTGCGCCCAGTGTGTGAGCAGTTGCCGGCAGGGCGCGTTACAGATGCAGCACACCGTGTGGGAGCTGGCAGCGCTGAGCAGGGATGCGTTTGTGCTCAACTACGGGGACCCCGCTGATGTCGAGATCGCCCTGGCTGGCCCCATTGCGGCGGACGCTGAGCCGGCTGCGGAGAGCTGAGCGCCTGCCGAGGGTGGCCGTGCTGGGCATCGGCCACGAGCTGCGCGGTGACGACGCGGCGGGCGTGCTGGCGGCCCGCGCCCTGACCCCGCTGCTGGCAGGCCGCGACGACGTGCTGATCCTGGAAGGAGGGCCAGCGCCGGAGAACCAGACCGGCCCGCTGCGGCGCTTTGCCCCGGACCTCGTACTGCTGGTGGACGCGGCGCAGATGAATGAATCGCCGGGGGCCGTCTGCTGGCTGCCCTGGCAGGATACCACCGGCCTCAGCGCCTCCACCCATACCCTGCCCCCCTACATGCTGGCCCGCTACCTGAGCGCCGGGCTGGGCTGCGAAGTGGCCCTGCTGGGCATCCAGCCCGCCGGGACGGAGATCGGCGCGCCGCTCTCGCCGCCGGTGCGGCAGGCCATCGACTCCCTGGTGGCCGCGCTGGCCGGGGCGCTGTAAGCCACCCGCCGCCTGTGCTGTGCCAACTCGGTATGGCTCCATTTTCCCCTACGGGGCTAACATCTGTCACTGGAACGTTGGACTTTGCTCCTGGCGGCGAAACAATAGCCCTCCGCGCGCGTACTGTGGGATGGTGAAGAGAGGTTGCACTGAGAAGGAAAACACAACATGAACCGCAATCGCATTGCTTTGTTCCTTGGCGCGCTGGTCGTCCTGGTCGGCGCGGTGGCCCTGGTGGTGAGCCTGAACCTCTCAGGCGGCGCGCACGCCCGCTCCCATGCCAGCAGCTCTCCACGCAATCTCACCAACGTAGAGACCTTCCTCTACGAGGTGGGGGAGCGCATCACCCAGACCCGGCTTCGCATCCAGCTTGAGGCAGAGGCAGGGACGGCGGCCTGGACGCTGACCGATCCCGAAGGCGCGGTGCGCTGGGAGGGTCGGCTGGAGGCGGGCGAGAATCTGGATGAGACGCGCGACTTTGCGCCCATCGTCGGCGATTGGCGTCTGGAGCTGGATTTGGAGGGCTTCACCGGCCATTACGACACGCTGTGGGAAGGGAGCGGCTAGGCCGGGCGGCACAGGCCGCGCTCCCTGACCCGCACCGCTCGGCGGAAACTTGCTTTTTGCCTTTGGTGTTGGCTGGGCTAGAATTCTCCGTGCCCCAGTAGCACGCGTCTGGCCTGCTGGCCTGTACCCAAAGGAGAAGTGCTACATGTCCACCGCCGAAGCCAGCGCCGCGCTGGCACACCCCGACGAGCGCACCTACAAGCGCCGCATCTGGGCCTGGACGATGTACGACTGGGCCAACTCCGCCTTCGCCACCACCATCCTGGCGGCGGTGCTGCCCGCCTATTACAGCCAAGTGGCCGGGGCCACGCTGCCCAGCCGGGCCGTTGCCACACAGTACTGGAGCATCGGCCTGAGCGTGGCCCTGCTGATTGCTGCCATTCTCTCGCCCATCCTGGGCACCGTTTCCGATGTGATGCGCGGCAAGAAACGGTTCCTGAGCGTTTTCGCCGGGCTGGGCATCGTTATGACCGGCCTGCTGGTGCTGGTGGATACCGGCGACTGGCTGCTGGCCTCCATCCTGTTCATTCTGGGGCGGCTGGGCTTCACCGGAGCCAACGTGTTCTACGACGCGCTGCTGCCGCACGTCGCCAAAGAGGAGGACCGGGACGTGGTCTCCACGCGGGGCTACGCCATGGGCTACCTGGGCGGCGGGCTGCTGCTGGCGGTCAACGTGGCCATGATCTTCTTCCTGCCGGGCACGTGGGGGGCGCGGCTGTCCTTTTTGAGCGTCGCCATCTGGTGGGCCGTCTTCTCCATCCCCGTGCTCACCCAGGTGCCAGAACCCCCCGCCGCCACGGCCAGGCTGGCCCCCGGCGAGAACGTGGTCAGTGTGAGCTTCCGGCGGCTGTGGGCCACGCTCAAGGACATCCGCCAGTACGGCGAGCTGTTCAAGTTCCTGCTGGCCTTTCTCATCTACAACGACGCCATCGGCACCATCATCGGGGTGGCCGTCATTTACGGCGCGGAGCTAGGCTTCGGCGATGTGGAGCTGATCCTGGCCCTGCTGTTGGTGCAGTTCGTGGGCATCCCCTTCAGCCTGATCTTTGGCCGCCTGCCCAGCAGGGCGGAGCAGCGCCGTCCGCTCTTCCTGGCCTTTATCGCCTTCAACCTGGTCGTGCTGCCGCTGGTGGGCATCGTCGGGGCGCAGGCCCTGCCCAGGGACCTCACCGGCGGGCAGCCACCCCCTTACCAGGACACGGCTACTGCCGTGGGGCAGGGGACCTACCCGGCCCCGGCGGAGGCACTGCGCTACGAGGGTGACTGGGAGACGGTGACCATCCCTGCCGGGGAGATCGGGGCCGAAGCAGACGCGCCCTACGCGGTCACCGGGGAGCCGGGGGCGCAGGTGGCGCTGGCCTTCAACGGGCAGGCGGTGGAGCTGACCTACAGCAGCGGGCCAGACCGGGGCATCTGGGCCGTGCAACTGGACGGCGAGCCGCTCATGGACCCGGACTCCGGCGAGCCGCTGACCATCGACGCCTACAGCCGCACCGTGCGCTACGGCGTCACGGAGACCGTGGCCGCCCCGGAGCCGGGCGAGCACACGCTGACGCTGGTCAACACCGGCGAGCGCAACCCGGAGAGCAGCGGCACGCGGATGAGCCTGGGCCAGGTGGAGGTGCTGCCGCCCGCCCGGCAGAGCAACCTGCTGGCGATCATCGGCGCGCTGCTGGCCATCCAGGCGCTGGGTATCCTCTTTGCGCTGCTGTTGGGGCGGCGGCTCTTCAGCGGGCTGGCGGAGCTGCTGGATACGCGCCGCAGCATCCTGCTGGCGCTGACCATCTACTCCGTGATCGCCATCTGGGGCTTCCTCCTCGATTCGACCCTGGAGTACTGGTTCCTGGCCTGGATGGTGGCCATCGTGCAGGGGGGGAGCCAGGCGCTGAGCCGCAGCCTCTACGCCAGCCTGTCCCCGGCGGCCAAGAGCGGGGAGTTCTTCGGGCTGTATGGGGTGATGGAGAAGTTCTCCGCTGTGCTCGGTCCGCTGCTCTTCGCCACAGCCGTGGCGGTCTTTGCCAGCAGCCGCCCGGCCATCCTCAGCCTGATCGTGCTCTTCGTCCTGGGCGGCTTCCTGTTGACACGGGTCAACATCGAGGAGGGCCGCCGTATTGCCCAGGCCGAGGACGCCGCGTTGCTCGGCGGGACGGACGAGGCCTGAGGTCGCGGCTGGCTCTGGGTGGGCGGGGGCGGGGCCTGCATGGCCGGAAGCGAGGCCACGCACGCTCAGGGCGCGTAGCCCAGCCTTTCCTCCAGCCGGGCCTTGACCCCCGGCCACTCGGCGTCGATGATGCTGTACATCACCGAGTCGCGGATGTAGCCATCCGGCAGGATCATGTGCCTGCGCAGCAGGCCCTCTTTCTGCGCGCCGAGCTTTTCGATGGCCCGCTGGCTGTGCAGGTTGCGGCCATCCGTCTTGAGCTGCACGCGCACCGCGCCCAGCACCTCGAAGGCATGACGCAGCAGCAGATACTTGCTTTCCGGGTTCACCCTGGTGCCCTGGTGTTCCCGCGCAATCCAGGTGAAGCCGATCTCCAGGCCCCGGTGTTCGGGACGGATGTCCAGGTAGGCGGTCAATCCGATGACCTGGCCGCTCTGGCGCAGGACTTTAACAAAGTGGCAGGAGGCCGGGCGTTGCAGGGCCTGCTCCACGTAAGCCCGGAACCCTGCCTCCGACCAGTCGGCGGGGCCGAAGGCGTAGGTGAAGAGCGTGGGGTGGGCAGCCTGCCACAGGGCAGGGGCGTGCTCCCGCTTCAGCGGCTCCAGGCGCACCACCTGTCCTTCCAGCGTGATCGGTTCGACTTGCATCATCGCTTCTCTCCCGCGTCGTGTTGGCAGGGGCTTTGCAGGATCAACCCGGTCGGCATGACCTGGAACGCCCCCGCCGCCGTTGCATCTTGTTATCGCCCGCTGAGCGTGCGACAGTTATTATGGCAACGGCAAGTGATACATCGCCTGCGGCAAAAACACAACCGACTCTGACCAGGCAACGCCGAATTTACAGAGGCTTCACACTCTCCACACAATTACTCCCTAAAATGAACAATGAATGGCGCGCAACAGCGCGTGAGCGGCCCCGGCTGGCGACTATGCGCCTGGGGAAGGGAGCGAGTACGATGCGCAGGCGAATGATTTACCGTAGGTATCGGCGTCCGTGGATTCGTCCGCGCCTGTTCTGGGGACTTCCACGGCCCATGGGGTGGCGACCGCGCCCCCTGCTTATGCCCGGCATGTGGCTCGTCGGGCTGGGGGGGCTGCTGCTGCTCCTGGTGCTGGCGGCGCTCCTGCTGCGTTGAGGGGGCAGCCCCCGGCCAGCCTGCTTGTGAGGGGCGGCGAGCCCGCATTGAGGCGCGCCGCTTGAATTTGAATCGATTTGTTTTTGGTTAATACATCATAACCGGGTGACTTGGTGCAGTTGGACTCTCATGTTAACATACGTGGCTTGAGAACAGGTGCACATTGGCCACGGACCCCGGTCTTGAAACGGATGCGGCTCTTTCTTCTTCTGGGTATAGGGTGCTGGCTGGTGCTGTTGGGCGCGGCGACCGGCCTGAGCAGGGTTCTGGCCCAGGGCGACGCCACCAGCACGGCCACGCCGCGCGGCAATTACGTCCTGGCGGACGATGTCTACGTGCGCGGTGGGCCGGGCCGCGACTACGTGCCGGTCGGCCACCTGGTGCGGGGGCAATACGTGCAGCCGGACTCGCTGAGCCAGGACGGCGAGTGGGTGCTCATCCGCTATGGGCCTGGCTTTGGCTGGGTGCAGCGCGACCTGGTCCACTGGGCGGACGACCCGGACGACCTGCCCGTCTACACCAGCGACGACCTGACCCCGACCCCGGACCCCGACCTCTTCACGGCGACGCCGTTCTTCCCCACCGACACGCCAGAGGGCAACTGGGCCAATGTCGGCGAGGAGGGCGCTTATGTGCGGGCCGGGCCGGGCCGCACGTACCTGGTGCTGGGCGCGCTGCACGCCGGCGATGTGGTGACGCCGGTGGCCCGCGTGGAGGACTTCACCTGGGTGATGATCCGCTTTGAGGACGGTTTCGGCTGGGTGCAATGGGACCTGGTGCGCTGGACTGACGACCTGGACCCGCTGCCGGTCGTCGCCACCGATGATCCCGACAACCTGACGCCTTCCGCCACCTTCACCCGCACCCGCACGCCGACCGCGACGGCCACGCCACCGCCAACCACCACCGGGACGCGAGCGCCGACGGGCACGCCCACCGCCAGCGCCACGCTGAGGCCATCTCTGACGGCGACGGCCAGCCTCACGGCGACGGGAACCCCTACCAACACCCGGACGCCCACAGCCACGCGGACGCCCTCCTCAACGGCGACGGCCACGCCTACGCCGACGGGCACGCCCTCCAGCACCCGGACGCCCACAGCCACGCGGACGCCTCCCCCAACGGCGACGGACAGCCCCACGGCGACTCGCACGCTGACCGATACCCCAGGCCGCACGCCGAGCGCCACCCGCACGCCAACGGATACCCCGTCCTCGACGCACACGCCCACCCCTACGGCGACCGTTGCCGCTGCGGTGGTGCCCACGATCACGCGGACCCCTACCCGCACGCCCACCGCCACGCCCACGGCTACGGCCACGCCGACGCCGACGAAAACGAGCACGCCCACCCGGACCCCGACCGAGACGCCGACGGTCACGGCGAGCGCGACGCCTACGGCTACCGTCACCTCCAGCGCCACGCGCACCGCCACGCAGACCCGCACGCCGCAGGAACGCGACGAGCCGACGGCCACGGCGGAGGCCAGCCCTACCGCAGGGCCAGCCGAGACGGACATTGCGGTGCTCCCGCCGCCGCCGACCTTCACGCCGATGCCCTCGCCGCCCCGGCTGGGCGAGACGGATTTGCCGCCGAGCGACACGCCCACCCCAACGGACACGCCGCCTCCAACACGGACGCCAACAGGGACCGCCACCGATACCGCCACGCCTGCGCCCACAGCCTCGCCCTCCCCCAGGGCCAGCGCGACGCGGCAGGCCACCCCAACCGCCACGGCCACCCCGTCTGCGACGGCGGAGGCGGTGGCCGCTGCGCCGCCGGAAGTGGAGGCGGGCGACGGGCAGGCCCCGGTGGAGCCGCCCTCGCCCCCCGGCCTGCCGCCGGAGGTCGCCATTGCCGCGTTGCTGGGCGGGTTGGTGGCCCTGTACCTGGTGTTTTATGTGGCCGGGGCGGCCAACGCCGGGCGCTACCACCCGGAAGGCTTTGTGGTGCAGACCTGCCCGGTGTGCCGCAGGGGCGAGTTGTGGCTGGACGAGCGCCGCCGCCGTTTTCTGGGCATCCCCCGTGTGCGGCGGACCGTGCGCTGCACCTATTGTGGCTCGGTGCTGCGGCAGATGGGGCGCTCCCGCTGGCGCTACTCGGTGGATGGCAAGGAGAACCCGGAGCTTTACCGGCGGCTCAACGGGCGTGTGGTGACAGACGCCGACCTGCTCGCCATGGCGCCCCCCCGCCAGGCGCAGCAGCCGACGGCCACCCCGAAGCCGGACTTTGAGCCACCGCGCTACATTGAAGGGGACGACCTGCCGGAGTAGGGCGTTGCCCGCCCTGCCGGGATGTACAGCACGCGAAAAGCGAGGAGAATGCCATGCCTGTGACAACCCCTGAGTGGGTGAAAGACGCCGTTTTCTACCAGATCTTCCCGGATCGCTTCGCCAGGAGCGAGGCCGTGGCAAAACCCTCCAACCTGGAGCCATGGGACTCCCCGCCGACCCTCCACGGGTTTAAAGGCGGGGACCTGCTGGGCGTGGTCGAGCGTCTGGACTATCTGGTGGAGCTGGGCATCACGGCCATCTACTTCAACCCGATCTTTCAATCCGCCGCCAACCATCGCTACCACACGCACGACTACTACCGCGTGGACCCCATCCTGGGTGGCGACGCCGCGCTGCGCACGCTGCTGGATGCGGCCCATGCCCGTGGCATCCGGGTGGTGCTGGATGGCGTCTTCAACCATGCCAGCCGGGGTTTCTTCCAGTTCCATCATCTGCTGGAGTGCGGCCAATCCTCGCCGTACCTGGACTGGTTCATCGTCCGGGAATTCCCGCTCAACGCCTACGAGCCGGACGCCAGGCCCAATTACGAGGCCTGGTACGACCTGCCCGCCCTGCCCAAGCTCAACACGGAGACGCCCGCCGTCCGCGAATTCATCTTTGGCGTGGCCGAGCACTGGATTCGGTTCGGCATCGACGGCTGGCGGCTGGACGTGCCCACCGAGATTGACGACGATGTCTTCTGGCGGGAGTTCCGGCGGCGGGTGAAGGGGGCCAATCCGGAGGCCTACATCGTGGCCGAAATCTGGGAGCCAGCCCGGCGCTGGCTGAAGGGCGACCAGTTCGACGCGGTGATGAATTACATGTTCGCCCGCCCGGCCATCGGCTTCTTCGGCAGGGAGACGCTGAGCGGCCTCTCCCACGGCCCCTACCCGGTGAAGGCCATGGACGCCAGGGAGTTCGGCAGGGCGCTGGGCGAGGTCATGCAGATGTACGACTGGCAGGTCGTCCTGGCCCAGCTCAACCTGCTGGGCAGCCACGACACGCCGCGCTTCATGACCATGGTCGGCGGTGACCAGACGGCGCTGCAACTGGCAACGCTGTGCCAGATGACCCTGCCCGGCGCGCCCTGTGTCTATTATGGCGACGAGCTGGCGCTGACCGGCGGCTACGATCCGGAGTGCCGCAAGGCGATGCCCTGGAACCGCCTGGAGCAGCTCAAGGGCGAGGTGTGGCACACGACCCGGCAGGCCATCGCCCTGCGCCATGCGCATCCGGTGCTGCGGCGGGGGTCCTACGAGACGGTCCTGGCGGAGGAGGGGGGGGAGCAGTTCGCCTATCGGCGCGCCCTGGACGGCGCGGAAGCGCTGGTGGCCTTTAACGTGGGCCGTGAGGCGGCGCGGGTCACATTGCCGCTGGACAGGGCGTCCTTTACCATAGGTTTTGGCGAACCCCAGGACGTGCAGCAGGCCGACGGCGCAGTGCACATGACGCTGGAGGCACGCAGCGGGGTGGTCCTGCTGGCGGAGCCGTAGACATCCGCGTTAGATTAACATATAATGAAGTAGATATTGGTGGATCAGGTGTCGTCAACAGAAGCGTAAGCAATGTGGGGGCGAGGCCGCCCCTATAACCACCGTCACGGCAGGTGACGCGGTATAATAGAGGTGTTGGGGGCAGAGGTGTACAGGTAGCTCAGTCCGGAGCGTTGCCTGAGCGGACAGGCAAGCGATTCATGAGCAGGGCAGGCCTTCGCGGCGTGCCCTGTCGTTCCCTTACCTGTGCCCTTCCCGAAACCCCACTATGTGGGGAAGCCACCCACCGCCACTCAGATTAACCTGTACAGGACACCTTCGAAGGGGAGTCGCGCCGACGGAGTACCATCTGCGCATCCCAGGCGAAGCCAAAACGGGCGCGACAACGCGACTTATTGGGAACGTAACGATGACCACAACGACCACTCGAATCGACCCGGCTGCCGTCTGCCACGCCAGGCCACGCACCGATGCCCAGGTCACCTTCCCGGACGGCACGGTGCTTTCCGCGCCGGTGGGGACGCGGCTGGAAACGTACGTCAGGTTCTGGCACGCGGAGAAAGGCGGCGGCGAGCCGCCCCTGGCGGCCATCTGTAACGGCGACCTGCGGGAGCTGACCATCCCGGTGGAGCGCGACATGACCGTCACACCGCTCACCATGCGCGACAGCGACGGCGCGCGCATGTATCGCCGCTCCCTGGTTTTCCTGATGGTCACCGCCGCCGCCGAGTTGTTCCCTGGCGTCCAGGTCATCGTGGACCATGCCCTGCCGACCGGGGCGTATTACTGCCGCCTGCGAGGGCGTTCCCACGTCAGCCAGGAGGAGCTGGACCGGCTGGCGGCGCGCATGCGGGAGATCGTGGCGGCGGACGAGCCGATTGAGCGCAGGCGCGTGCCCCTGCAGGAGGCCATGAAGCTCTTTGCCGAGCGGGGCGACGACGACAAGCTGCGCCTGATGGAGGTCCGCGACAAGGACTACCTGATGCTCTACCAGTTGCGCGGCAACGCCGATTACTTCTTCGGCTACATGGTCCCCTCCACCGGCTACCTGAAGACCTTCGAGCTGCGCCCGCATCCGCCGGGGGGCTTCCTGATCATGTATCCCCGGCGCGAGAATCCGAATCGCATCCTGCCCTATGAGCCAGCCGAGAAGATCGCCAGCGTCTTTGAGCAGCAGTCGCAATGGCTGGAGTTGTTGGGGGTGGAGGACATCGGGCATCTCAACCAGGCGACCAGGGTGGACGGCGGGCGCGCCCGCGAGCTGATTCTGGTGGCCGAGGCGCTGCACGAGCAGCACATCGCCCACATCGCCGGCGAGATCGCCCGCAAGCACCGCGCCGGGCTGCGCCTGGTGCTCATCGCGGGGCCGTCGTCCTCCGGCAAGACCACCTTCTCCAAGCGGCTGGCGATCCAGTTGCTGGCCAACGGGTTGCGCCCCTACACGCTGGGGCTGGACCACTACTTTGTGGATCGTGACCAGACGCCGCTCGATGAGAACGGGCAATACAACTTCGAAGCCCTGGGGGCGCTCAACCTGCCGCTGCTCAACCAGCAATTGCTGGATCTGATGGCCGGTAAGGTGGTCAGGCTGCCCCACTTCGACTTCCTCAGCGGCAGGTCTGTGCCCGGCGACACGGTGCAACTGACGCCGGACCATGTGCTGATCGTGGAGGGCATTCACGGCCTGAACCCCGCCCTGCTGCCGGATATCCCGCCCCACCGCGCCTACCGGATTTACGTTTCGGCGCTCACGCAGTTGAACATCGACCGCCACAACCGGGTCCCGACGACCGATGTGCGGCTCATCCGGCGCATCGTGCGCGACGCCACCTACCGGGGCTACTCCGCCCTGGACACGCTGGAGCGCTGGCCCAGCGTGCGGCGCGGTGAGAAGCAGAACATCTTCCCCTACCAGGAGAACGCCGACGTGATGTTCAACTCCTCGCTGGTTTACGAGCTGGCCGTGCTGCGCCCGCTGGCAGAGCCGCTGCTCTTGCAGATTGAGCGCGGCTCGCCGCGCCATACCGAGGCCAAGCGGCTGCTCTCCTTCCTGCGCTGGGTGCGTCCGATGCCGGAGGAGTTTGTCGAGTTCATCCCGCATAACTCGCTGCTGCGGGAGTTCATCGGCGGCTCGATCCTGCGCACCTACACGCCGGGCGAGCGCGCAGACGGGAAGGAGCGGCCCAGAGATTGAGGGCCGCCGGGAAAGGGGCAGCGGTGCGCCGGGCGGCCCGCCGCTGCCTCACCACCAGTAGCCGCGCCCCTGCCGGGGGTCGTAGCGGTCGTAGAGCATCTGGCGACGCTCCTGGACGGGCGGCTGTGGCACCACCAGCGTGAACAGCCACATCAGCACTACCCCGGCCAGGAAGCCCCCGATGTGGGCAAACCAGGCCACGCCGCCGCCCATCAGCATCCCCGCCGCAAACAGGCCGTTGACTACCTGGATGAGGAACCACAGCCCCAGCGCCCACAGAGCCGAGACATCCACGATCTGCCCGAAGTAGCCGAAGAAGATCAGCCCTCGCACCCGCACGCCGGGGAACAGCACCACGTAACCACCCAGCACGCCCGCAATGGCCCCGCTGGCCCCCAGCATGGGGATGGTGGAGGCGGGATCGACCGCGATCTGGGCGAAGGCCGCCGCCAGCCCGCAGGCGATGTAGTACAGCAGATAGAGCGGCATGCCCATGCGGTCTTCCAGGTTGTCGCCAAAAATCCACAGGTAAAGCATGTTGCCCAGCAGGTGGGCCAGGCTTCCATGCATGAACATGGCGCGCAGGAGGTCCAGCATGTCCTGCGGGTCCAGGCCCCGCGTGATGTTGAGCGGCACCACAGCCCAGTCCTGGGCCAGGGCCAGGGCCTCCCGTTGAGACAGCCCGGCCTGAAAGGCGAAGTACACCAGCACGTTCAACCCGATCAGCGTCACCGTGGCGACGGGGAAGCGGCGCGTGGGGTTGATATCGGATAGGGGGAGCATGGGGCTTCTCCTGGCAGCGGGCCGGTTATTCCAGCGCGGCGATGATGGCGCGGCAGAAAACTGGCAGGTCGTCGGGCTTGCGGGAGCTGATCAGGTTGCCGTCGCGCACCACTGCTTTGTCCAGGTAGGTCGCGCCCGCGTTGACCAAGTCGTCCCGCGTGGAGAAGAAGCCGGTCACCTGCCGGCCCTGCACGATGCCCGCCGAGATGGCCAGCCAGCCGGCATGGCAGATGTAGGCCACCACCTTGCCTGCCTCGGCCATGTGCTTGACGAACTTGATCATGCCCTGGTCGCGGCGCATGCGGTCTGGCGCGTAGCCGCCGGGGATGATCACGGCGTCGAAATCGGCGGCCTGCAGGTCGCGCGCGGCAAGGGCCGACTGCACAGGAAGGCCGTGCTTGCTCTTGTAGACCGTGTTGGCCTCCGGCCCCACCACCACAACGACCGCCCCGGCCTCCTGGAGGCGGTAGTAGGGATACCAAAGCTCAACGTCCTCGTAAAGGTCCTCTGCCAGTAAAGCTATTCGCTTCCCCTCAAGGGCCATCGTTGGGGTCTCCTTAAAGATAAGTTGCGTATTCAAGCCTGGGCGCGGTTTTCGCGGCAAGCCGCCGGGCAGGCCAGCCAAGAGGCCTGCGGTTTGAGTATAACAGGCCGTTTGCGCCTGGCAACACGAGGTCCACGAGGTGGACTACGGCCCTGTCCTTAGGGAAACGTAAGCGCACTATGCTGTAGATACCGGCTATAAGCTGCCCTCAAGGTTGCCGCTGCCAATAGTGCCAAAGGATTACGGCGCTTGCTGTAACATTCGGCAGCTCCGGCAGGTTTATATAGACAGGACTCATGTCGCGTTGTTGGCGACCGTCCATTCATCACCCAGGGCCAGCCCGGCGCGGTTGAGGACTGCCGCAGCCTCCGGCACGCTGAGGCCGGTCACGTCCGGCACGGTTACTTCTGTGCCCTGGGCCAGCGCCCCCTGGGAAGCAGGGAGGATCAGCAGGCCCAGCAGCAGAACAAGCCAACACCTGCGCAGCCGTGTAGTAACCATAAGCGAATTCCTCCTTACGACTGACGCCGTTGCTTTCTCCGATTCTTGCTAAGCTGGTGGCACGAAGGCATGGCACTGCCCCGCGCTGATCTCACAGACGGCAATTTCCTGGCCCCGCCACAGCACACGGAACTGGCCGCTGCCGGTCCAGAAATCCACGTTTTGGGTACGGGTCGGCGTGAACCAGGCATTGGGGCGGCAGCCCTGCGGACGGGGCGGGAAGCTTACGTCCGCGAAGACCACTTCCATGCAGCGCCCCGCTTCCATCGTCCAGTAAGCCCACCGGTTGCCCTCGAAATGCTGCCCCCCGCCGATTCGCTCAAAGGCGATATGCTGGGCGCTGATGTTTCTGCCGGCGTCGTTGAGCCAGTAAAAGGCGTCCGCGTTGTAGACGAAGCGCACTGGCAGCCAGTCGGCTGGCGCGGGGGTAGGCCCGATGGCCTGCGGCATCGCCGTCGGCGACGGCGCGTCGGTTGGCGGCAGGGGGGTGCTGGTGGGAGGTGGAGGCGTGGTGGTGGGCTGCGCGGTCCAGGTGGCGCTGGGCATCGGCGTCTGCGATGGCTGCGTGGTAGCCGTAGCAGTCGGCTCCGAAGTGGGGCCTGGCGGGATGTCGGTCTGCGGCGGCGGGGGTGTGGCGCTCGGCAGTTGCAGCGCTTGCGGCACCTGGGTCGCTGTCTGCCCCGGCTGGCCGGCAAGGGCCATCACCGCCACGAGAATCACCGCCCCTGCCGCCAGCAGACCTATGGCGATGAAAGGCCATCTGCTGCGGGGAGGCCTGGCCGGGGAGGCGGTCGCCTGCGGGGCCTGCCTGGGAGCGGCGGCCCGCCCAGGAGGGCGGTGGGGGGCGGATGGCGGCGGTGGCTCCTGCATGCTGTGCTGCAGGGGATTGGGAAAGTGTCGGGTAGGGA